>Ga0256405_10000514_pt1 | contig 127599 bp, 130 predicted proteins | sample RumenRJG_02DNA_FD_189096 | JGI IMG/M metagenome (GOLD analysis project Ga0256405, IMG submission 189096) | Bovine rumen microbial communities from Lethbridge, Alberta, Canada - RJG_02 | ecosystem: Host-associated > Mammals > Digestive system > Stomach > Rumen | place: Canada: Alberta... | reverse complement strand
TCGCTCATTTCTTTTCATACAGTTTTTTGTAGGAGCAGATGATTTTGCTATTGTGCATAAATCGTGCGAGCGTGTTTCTGTCAACATGGAGATTCTTTGCGATTTTTCGTTGCGAAACATTGCAGATAAGCAATTCGCAAATGATTTCATCTTTTTGATACAGCTTGTGCTTTTCTGGAGCAGTTTTTCGACCTTTAGGTCTTCCCAAAACAACACCTTCGTGTGCTTTACGAGCCAACGCCTCTTTTGTTCGCTGACTAATCAGATTGCGTTCAATTTCAGCACTCAGACCGAACGCAAATGCCAAAACCTTGCTTTGAATATCATCTCCCAAACGGTAATTGTCCTTGATAGTCCAAACCTTACATTCTTTGTTCATACAAATATGCAAGATTTCCATAATCATAAAAAGGTTTCGACCAAGCCGAGAAAGTTCTGCACAGATAATTAAATCACCTTTTTGCACACGATTTAGAAGCTCTCCGAGTTTTCGCTTGTCGTAGTTTTTAGTACCGCTGATAGTCTCATCAATCCAACCGTCAATAGACAAATTTTCTTTTACACAAAAATTGTTTATCTCAAACCTCTGATTTTCAACAGTTTGCTTGTCGCTTGAAACACGGATATAGCCGTATGTCATTGTATTCTCCTTGTAATAATAAAAATTGTGATTATAATAAGATACTTTGAGATATTACTTTTGTTATGGAAAAATACTAAAGAAATAAAGGAAAGAAAGAAAACTACAAAATGAAGAAGCGGTTTTATGACCGACTTATACAAAAACTTAGAAACTGCAATTGCTGAGTTCGCGCTTTTCTCCGCTAATGATAAACGCGTCATTAAAGCCTATTTTTCCCCACATCTTATCCTTCCCATATTCCTCCAAGCCTGCTCCAAGACACTTGACTACCCCTTGAACCTGTTTGAGCGCATACAAAAAAATTGTATACGCTCTGATTTGTAGAATTTTCTGCTCATATACAATATGTATACGAGTCGACTTGGAGTGTTTTCTGCTCGTATACAATATGTATACGACTTGCCCAGCGCGTTTTTGACCCATGTACAATATGTATATGAGCAGACTTGGAGTGTTTTCTCGTCGTATACAATATGTATATGAGTCGCCCAGCGCGTTTTTTGCTCATATACAAACTGTACACGAGTGAATTGATGCGTTTTCCCCTCGTGTACAAAAACGCAAGGGAAACTCAAAACTTTGAGCGCGGAAAGCAAAAAAATTAGCTATGAAGAAAATCATTTTGCTCGGCTATGAGTTTTTCGATTTGTGTTTGTGAAGCGCCGTTTTTGCTTTTCAGAAGAAGGTCAAAGACGCTTTTTAAGATTTCACGCCTTGCTTTTTGATTCGGGACAATCTCTTTTAATCTTTCGCGAACTTTCCCAAGCCTGTCGTTTATCGCTGACAAATAAGAGGGAAGCGCATTTTGCACGATTTCTTTTACATAGCGCGAGACGATTGGGCTTTTCCCGCCGCTGGAGATTGCGCAGATTATGTCGCCGCATTTTGCGATTGCCGGAAACGAGAAAGTGCCGCTTTTGCCGTCTGTGACATTGCAGACAAGAATAGCCTTATCTTTGCAAAGCGCGCATATTTTTTGATTTGTGCTTTCATCTGATGTCGCTGCAACTGCAAGAAACGGACTTCCGTTTATGTCGGTTTCGCAAAAGTCGCGAGGAATGAGTATGAGGTTTTTGTTTGTTTTTGCTGCTTCTTCTAGTTTTTTTGAGAATGTTTTTGAAACAACGCTGACGCTTGCGCCAAAGTCCAAGAGCAAAAGTGCTTTTTCTTCGCCGATTTTTCCGCCTCCAACGACGAGAGCGCTCTTGTTTTTCAAATCTGTGAATATTGGAAAAAATGCCATAACAGGATTATAGCACATAACTTGTAACAAAAGCGCGCAAATTGGCGCTTGGCGCATATTGACTGTTTTGGTGAAAACTGATAAAGTCGGTAATTACCCCGTGCAGATGAGTGCGGGGAATATCCTTTATAAGAGGTCTCAAAGTGGTTAAACTTAGACTTAAGAAAATGGGTTCAAAGAAGCGCCCTTACTATCGCATTGTTGTGCAGGATTCTCGCAAGCCTCGCGACGGCGCAACTGTAGAGGAACTTGGCGTTTATCACCCAATTGAAGCAGCTGACAAGCAGTTGTCTTTCAATGAAGAGAGAGCTAAGTACTGGCTCAGCGTTGGTGCACAGGCATCTGACACCGTAAAGAAACTTTTCAACAAGAAGGGTTTGACAGTTACTGGTCAGTCCAAGTAAGTTTTTAGGGAGTGAACGGGAATGGAAAAAGACCTGATTGAATATATTGCAAAATCATTGGTCGATGATCCCAGTGCAGTCTCGGTAAACGAAACCGAAGGCGACCGCGGTTCAGTTTTGGAATTGAGTGTTGCCCAGGGTGATATTGGAAAGGTGATTGGTAAATACGGTCGTATCGCAAAGGCTTTGCGTACTGTTTTGAGCGCGTCAGCTTCAAAGAGTGGAAAGCGCTATAGTCTGGAAATACTGGACTAAAGAAAAGTGCTTGAAGAGTTTGTGGTAGGAATTGTCCGAGGCTCTCATGGAGTTTTGGGCGAGTTTAAAGTCGAAAGCACTTCTGGTGATTATTCGCATTTTGCGAACATGAAGGAAGTTACTTTGACTGACGGAGTAAAAAAACTCAAGTGCAAAGTTGAAAGTGTGCGCGAGGGTGGTAATACTCTGTTTATGAAAGTTAGCGGAATCGATACACCTGAAAAGGCGAAAGAGTACAATAAATGGAATATCGTTGTTCCGCGTGAGGATGCTCACCCTCTTGAAAAAAATGAGTGGTACATAGAAGACTTGAAAGGGTGTTCTGTGTTTTATGAAGACGGTTTGGCAAAGTCTGCGCCTGCTTCTTTACCGCAAGATAAAGTTGTTGGTACAGTCACAGACGTATTGGAAGGCGGAGCGGGTTATCTCGTAGAGATTTCGCTGTCCGAGAGCTCAAATCTTCTTTCTGAAGACTTAAAACATACCTCTGGCGGAAAGGTTAGAAGTGTGCTTGTTCCCTTTAACAAAGAGTTTATTGGAACAGTCGATGTAGAAAAGAGAATGATGGGGCTGATGCACCTCTGGATTCTGGAGTAACTCCTGTGAAATTTACAGTGCTGACCTTGTTCCCTGAAATACCGCGAGCGTTTTTTGAAAGCTCAATCATGGCTAAAGCGGTGGAGCGGGGAATTATTGCCTACGATTTAGTGAATATCAGAGATTTTGCTTTTGATAGACACAAAACATGTGACGACAAGCCGTACGGGGGAGGTGCAGGACAACTGCTTTTACCTGAACCCTTGGGGCTTGCGCTTGATAGTGTAAAAGCTTACAAAAAGCACGTAATTTATGTTACGCCTGGCGGTAAGCAATTTACGCAAAAGAAAGCGCAAGAGTTGAGCAAGAAAGACGAAATCGTCTTAATCTGCGGTAGATACGAAGGTATTGACCAAAGAATAATAGATACCTATGTTGACGACGAAATCTCTATTGGTGATTACGTTATGTCTAGTGGTGAAGTTGCTGCAACTGTTATCGTTGATGCGGTATACAGACTTGTGGAAGATGTAATCACAAAGGAATCTTTAGACGAAGAGAGTTTTTCGAGCGGACTTCTTGAATATCCTCAATATACGCACCCAGCTGTATATAGGGACATGGCTGTGCCAGAGGTTTTACTCGGTGGCAACCACGAAGAGATTCGGAAGTGGCGGCTGAAAAAGAGCTTGCAAAAAACGCTGATGAACAGACCTGATTTGATTCAAAAAGCGAGAGAGCAAGACTTACTTACTTCAGAAGCCGAGCAAATGATTGAGCACTTGCTAGAATACTTTATGCAAAAGCATGAGAGCAAGAAGAAACGCAGAAGGCGAAAACCCTCTGCTAGTACAGGAGAATAACAATGGATCTTATTAAGACCATCGAAGAAAAGCAGAAGAAAGAAGCTGCTGAGAATTTCAATGTTGGAGATACAGTTCGCGTTTTCTTCAAGATTATTGAGGGAAAGACAGAGCGTGTTCAGGTATACGAAGGACTCGTTATCTGCAAGAAGAACTCTGGTATCGGACGCACATTCACAGTTCGCAAGAACAGCTATGGCGTTGGCGTAGAGCGTGTTTTCCCAGTAAACAGCCCACGTATCGTAAAGGTTGAGATTGCTCGCCCAGGTAAAGTTCGCCGCTCAAAGCTCTACTATATCCGCGACAAGGTTGGTAAGGGAGCTAAGATTAAGGAGCGCGTAGGTGCTGAAGTTACAGCAATGGTTAACGCTGCAAACGCTGCTGCTAATGCTGCTGTAACAGGTGCTGCAAAGAAAGAAGCAGAGAAGGCTTCTGAGAAATAAGCGTTTTCTCTAGTATTTATACGTGATTTTTTAGAGGGCTTTCTATTTTTTTAGGAAGCCCTTCTATTTTGCCCTTTTTTTTGTTGTATTTCTATGAGGTAAAAAATATTTAGAGATATTGGAAATTTAAAATATAAAAGTTGAAGAGTAGGTACAAAAAATATTTCAAATTTTGTTTTTGCATTACCGATTTATTTTTTTATGTTATACTTTAAATGAGTCTATTCAAAAAAGAGGCATGTTATGACTGCAGAACTTAGAAAAATTAACTGTAGTGACGTTAAATTGGGCGTCAGGTTTTCTGCTCCAGTTTTCTTTGAGGACGGAAAAAATATGTTTCTGGCTTCAGGAAAAGAAGCAAAGCCATATCATATTTTTGCAATCAATCGTTGGAAAATTCCTTTTTTGCTCACTTGTGGAAGTATTTTGCCAGATGAAAAGTTGCCTAGTATAAGTGAAGATGGGGTAGGAGACTTGGAAGATGATATTCCTGAACTTGAAAGTGAAGACGCAGAGTTGGAGCCTCTGGATTGATTTTTATGCAAGATGAATCTACTGTAAAAATCGGCAGAGATGGAGAAGATAAGGCATCAAAGTATCTTGAAAGTCTTGGATATAAAATAGTTGCGCGAAATTTCAAACGGCGTGGCGGTGAGCTTGATATTATAGCAAAAGATGGTGAAATACTTGTAATTGCAGAAGTAAAAACTCTTCCAAGTGGAAATATTGAAACTCTTTCACATGAATTAAATTTAAGAAAACAAAAAAGAATTATAGAAACGTCTAAACGTTTTATCGAAATTAATCGACAATATAATGACAGCATAATTCGTTTTGATGTGCTTGTCATTGATATGCCGGGATTCCCCGATGTGTATCATATAAAAGATGCTTTTTCGGAGCTTGTATGATATCTGTTTTGAAGACAGGTGCTACGGAGCAATCCCTAGATTCTAAATTAAGTGACTTGAAATCGAAAATACGAGATAGAAAGTACTTGAACAATGCAATCGACAGAATTGCTTCTGTTTTAAGCAGCAGGTTGGTAGAAGCTCATGGTGTTACTGGAAATTCTGCGGAATTTATGCTACAGTAGCAGTCTGGGAGTGGTATATAGAAGATGGATAGAACAGACTCACGTCGTTCGCGGAATGGAAAAAAAAGTTGGGGCAGTAATTGGAAAGATTCTTCATCCAAGGATAATCGTAATGCTTCAAAAACTCAAAAAACACGATTTGGTCGTTCGTATGCGCTTTCTGCTGAAGAAATTTCGGAACGTGAAAGTGCAATTGAAGAGTTTAAGGCAAAAGAATCCGTTTGTGCGATGTGCGGTCAATCGATAAGCGATGTGGCGATATCCATGGCGGATAAAAATAGCGGACAACCCGTTCATTTTGACTGTGTTCTTGATGCTATATCAAAGCAGGAAAAATTGAAAGACGGTGAAAAGATTATATACATTGGTCAAGGTCGTTTTGGTGTTGTATATTTTGAAAATCCGCATGACATGAAGCATTTTGTCATTAGAAAAATTATTGAGTGGGAAGAGCGGGGAAAAGTTATCGGCTGGCGAGCAGAGATTTCTGATTTGTACAGTAAAGTCCGATAAGTTTATCTGCGCTTTTCTTTGTTTTTGTGATGTAACTTTGCAAGGTTAATTTTGTGAAGTTTTTATAAAATAAAACGGATTCGTTCACAGGAGGGGATGATGAACGAATGGATTAAAAAGCAAACTGAATCCATAAAAGGTTTTTGGGCAAAATGGTCAATCGTTCAAAAAGCGATTTTTGGCGGAATAATCTTAGCTGCTATTATTGCTCTTGTGGTTATGCTTCGTGTGTCTAGTGCACCATCAGCAGAACCAGTTTTTAATGTTGTTATTGACGAAAATGTTCGCGATGAGATGGTTGTTCATCTTCAAAATGAGGGAATTAAGGCTTCCGTAAGTGCTGATGGAAAACTTGTTGTTCCTGATTCACGAACAGCTCAAAGAGCTCGCAGTAGCCTTTTGTTAGCAGGACTTCAGCCAAGTACTAACAATCCTTATGAAATTTTTAATGTTTCCGCTTGGGCGAAAACAGATTTCCATAATGAAAAAGAATGGAAAGATGCAATGGAAAGACTTGTTAAGAGACAGGTTGAATCTCTTCAAGATGTTCGTATTGCTTATGTCATGCTTACAGCGCCAGAAAAAACTCTTTTTGCTTCAGAGCAAGAACCTGTTACAGCAGGTGTCACTGTTTATGCTCAGCCTGGAAGCGATATTTTGCAATCAAAGAAAAAAATCAAAAGTCTTGTAAATCTCATCTCAAAATCCGTTGAGGGTTTGAAGCCTGAAAATATAACGATTGTTGATGGTACTACAAGCGAGGCTGTCAATGATTTTGAGGGAATGGAGGCAAGTGAGCGCGTAGATATTACGGCAAAAGAGCAAAAGCTTGTTCAAAAACTTGAGGCTCAGTATAGTTCTAGAGTTTTTGAAGCCTTGTCAAGCATTTTCAAAAACCGTATCAATCGTGTTAGCGTTAAGATTGATATGGATATGTCAAAAGAGCAGAGTCAAGCGACTATTTATTCTCCTATTGTGTTTGAGGAAGATAATCCTGATACACCGTTTAATGATTCTGTGAAAAAAGACAGTCTTATTCTTTCGTCTGAAACTGTAACAAAGAGCTGGCAAGGAACTGAATATACTCCTGAAGGTCCTGCTGGTACAGAAGGTCAGACTCCTGCTGTTTACGGTGATATGCAGAATGTTGTTGGTCGAATGGAAGAGACTGGCGTAAAGCAGAATAATGTTGTAAACCGCAAAGATGTTCAGAAAGAAGAAAGCCCGCAGATTAAGGCAATTACGGTTTCAGTCAACATTGATGGTGTTTGGTCAAAGAAATACGATGAAAAAGGCAATGTTGTTATCAACAAAAATAAGAAGATTGAGCGTGAATATACCCCTGTTTCTGAAGAAGACCTTGCAAGTGCAAAGGATTTGGTTATAAAGGCTGTTAATTCTGATAAAGAACACGTTTCTGTTACTAATATTGCAGTTGACCATCAAGAAGAATTTGATGCTGAAGATGAAAGTTATCTTCGAAAAGAGAATACAAGAAAGACTATTTTGTATTCTCTTGCAGGAATTGCATTCTTGCTTTTGGCATTTATCATATTCAGATTTATCAACAGAGAAATCGAGCGCCGAAAGCGTCTTCGCGAGGAAGAAATTCTTCGCAAACAGCAGGCTGCTCGCGAAGCGGCATTGTGGGAAGCTCGCGACCAAGGTGTCGAAGTTCAGATGTCTGTCGAAGAAAGAAAGCGCACGGAACTTCAGGAAAATGCAATTGCTATGGCAAAAGAGCATCCTGAAGATGTTGCAATGCTCATCCGTACGTGGCTGATGGAGGAATAAAGTATGTCAGATTCTGCAAAGCCATCTTCAAAGGGCGGAAAGCCTTCTGGTGGCGGAAAAAAAGGCGGAGCAAAAGATTACAAGAGTTTAAGCGGAAAGCAAAAAGCGGCTATGTTTCTTGTTCTTCTTGGAAGTGATGTTTCTAGTGAAGTAATGAAGCATTTGCGAGAAGATGAAGTTGAGCAGTTGACTTTTGAGATTGCCCGCCTCGAGCCTGTTGACGCTGATTTTAAAGACCAAGTTCTTGCAGAGTTCCAAGATATGATGAATGCGCAGAACTTTATCACGACTGGTGGTATAGATTATGCGCGTGAACTTTTGGAAAAATCTTTGGGAAGCCAAAAGGCAATCGATATTATTAACCGCTTGACAAGTTCTTTGCAGGTTCGCCCGTTCGATTTTATTCGTCGCACAGACCCTGCACATCTTTTGAACTTCATACAGACAGAATATCCACAGACAATTGCGCTTATTTTGGCGTATCTTGAGCCACAGAAAGCCGCTTTCATCTTGCAGCATTTGCCAGAAGAAATCCAGCCTGAAGTTTCTATGCGCTTGGCAACAATGGACAGAACTTCTCCTGATGTTTTGCGTGAAGTTGAGCGCGTTCTTGAGAAAAAGCTCTCAACTCTTTCAAGCGAAGATTACACGGCTGCAGGTGGTGTTGAAGCTATCGTTGATATTCTTAACCTTGTTGACCGTAGTTCTGAAAAAGCGATTATCGAATCTTTGGAAGAAGAAAATCCAGATTTGGCAGAAGACATCAAAAAGCGAATGTTCGTTTTCGAGGATATCGTTATGCTCGACGACCGTGCTATTCAGAAAGTTCTTCGCGAAGTCGATACACAGGAACTCGCAAAGGCTCTCAAGAACGTGGATGCGGAAGTCCAAGACAAGATTTATCGCAATATGTCAAAGCGTGCCGCAAGTATGCTCAAAGAGGATATGGAGTTTATGGGTCCTGTCCGCGTAAAAGACGTAGAAGAAGCACAGCAGAAGATTGTTGCGGTTATCAGACGACTGGAAGAGAGTGGCGAAATTGTTATCGCCCGTTCAGGCGAAGACGAAATGGTTGTTTAATACGGATAATTTTGGGGAAAAAATATGTCAGACGAAGCATTTATCAAAAGCGCATATATGTCAAAACGGGTTTTTCGCCCGAATGAGATAACGCAGAAAAAAGACGGCGTTGTGCTACAGCTGGCACGCGATTATGCTCCAAAGGTGGAAGAAGTCGTTGTTGAAGAAGCGCCTCAGTATGAAGGACCAACCGCAGATGACTTGCGCCGTGAAGCTGAAGAGTTCAAGCTTCAGTGGGAAGCCGAAAAAGCCGAGATGATTGCAAAAGCTCAGGCTGAAGCGGCTGAAATAGTCAAGAATGCCGAAAGCACTGCTTTTGACCGCGTAAAAGAGCAGCAGGACAAGGCTCTTGTCATTAAGGCTGACGCAGAAAAAGAAGCTGCTGAGATTATCCAAAAAGCAAAAAACGAAGCGGACGCTATCCTTGAAAAAGCGAGAAGTGATGACGCAAATATCCGTCGTTCTTCAAATGAAGAAGGCTTTGAAAAAGGACACGAAGAAGGCTATAACAAAGGCAAAGACGAAGTTCAGCGCCTTATCGGTCGCGTTCATTCAATGCTCGAAGGAATCCAGTCACGCAGACAGGAAATCCTTAACGAAACAGAGCAGCAGATTGTTGACCTCGTTATTTTGATGACAAGAAAAGTCGTAAAAGTCTTGTCTGAAAGCCAGAAGAACGTCGTTATGGCGAACGTGCTTTCTGCATTGAAGAAGGTCAAAACACGTGGCGATGTTACAGTTCGCGTGAACTTCTCTGACGCAAAACTCACGACAGAGCACATAAAAGATTTCATCGCTTCTGTTGAATCAGTAAAGAACATCAATGTTGTCGAAGACACATCAGTGGACTTGGGTGGCTGTATCGTTGAGACTGACTTCGGCGCAATCGATGCACGCATTGCAAGCCAGTTGGCAGAACTTGAAACAAAGATTCTTGAGATTTCTCCTGTAAAGTCCGTTTCAAAAGCAGAAAGCGCAAAGTAACAGAGGTTTCGGTATAGCATAATGGAAACTCTTTTTTCAAAATACCTTGAAACAGCAGAGCGAACAGAAACAATCCTCTACACAGGTTCTGTTACGGCAGTAAAAGGACTGATGATTGAAAGTCTTGGTCCTTGCTCTGTCATTGGTGAGATTTGCACAATAAAGATTCCAAGCAGCTCCTCCTCTGTTCTGGCGGAAGTTGTTGGTCTTGACAAAAACACAGTAAAACTGATGGCTTACGGCGCAACAAGCGGAATTGAAGTTGGTTGCGAAGTCGTAGCCTCAGGACATGTCTTGGAGGTCGGAGTAGGGGAGAGCCTCATCGGTCGCGTAATCGATGCAACAGGCAAGCCTTACGACAGAAAAGGCGAGATTATTCCAGAAACATTTTATCCAGCCCTTGCCTCTCCTCCGAACCCTCTCGACAGAAAGCCTATCAACAAGCGTATTGTAACAGGCGTTCGCGCAATCGATTCCCTTTTGGCAATCGGTCGCGGACAGCGCCTTGGCATCTTTGCGGGAAGTGGTGTCGGAAAGTCAACGCTGCTTTCTATGATTGCGCGAAACACAAACGCAGATATTAACGTAATCGCCCTTATCGGTGAGCGAGGTCGTGAAGTCTTGGACTTTATCGAGCGCGACTTGGGAAAAGAGGGCTTGAAGCGCTCTGTCATCGTTGTGGCGACAGGCGACCAGCCGTCAATCTGCCGTCTTCGTGCAGCATACGTTGCGACTGCGGTTGCCGAGTATTTCCGCGACCAAGGCAAAGACGTCATGCTCATGATGGACAGCGTTACACGATTTGCACACGCACAGCGTGAAATCGGGCTTGCGACAGGAGAGCCTCCAGCACAGCGCGGATATCCGCCGAGCGTTTTCGACCTCTTGCCAAAACTCTTGGAGCGACCAGGAACGAACCAGACAGGCTCTATCACAGCGCTTTACACCGTTCTTGTCGATGGCGACGATTTTGATGAGCCGATTACAGATAAAGTGCGCGGTACAGTTGACGGACACATCGTTTTGAGCCGTGCCCTTGCCGAACGTTATCACTATCCTGCGATTAACGTGCTTCGAAGCATAAGCCGTCTTTCAAAGCGTGTCAGCGGAAAAGAAACGCTCAAGGCGTGCGCGATTATCAGACAGCTGATGGCGGCATACGACGAGAACGCGGATATGATTAACGCGGGCGTTTACCAAAAAGGCAACAACCCGCTTATCGATGCGGCGATTGACAAGCACGAGGCAATCGAGGATTTCTTGAAGCAAGAAGAGTTCGACCCGTGCCCGATTACCGACACATTGAAGCGACTTTCAGAGCTTACGGGCGTGGCAATCCCAGAGGAAGAATCTTCGATAACGCCAGCACTTGACCGAAAGACAACGGCTCAGATTGTTGCGGAGAACACCCTTGCAATCGGTAGTGCTGCAAAAGCGGCTCTTGCGAGTGCGTCTGAAGCGTTGAGCAAGTAGAATAAATGAAGCAGTTTTCGTTTTCGCTTGAAAAGATTTTAGACCTCAGAAAGTTCGAGAAGAAGCAAGCCGAAGCCGAACTTGGAAAAGCCTTGTCAGAGGAAAGCAAAATACAAGGCTGTTTGGACACGATAGCCAATGAGCGCGTGTCCACGAACCACGACAGCGACAGCTCGCACGATATTTTCAGCCTGATGCGAAACCAGCAGTATTTGAAATTGCTGAAAATCAAAGAGAGCGAGTATCTCAATGAGCTCTCGCAGGCAAAACTTGTTTCGGAAGAAAAGCGGAACGTTTTGATAGAAGCGATGAAAAAAGAGAAAGTTTTGACCAAACTAAGAGAGGCAAAACTCAGAGAATACAACAAAAGTTTGAACAAAGCCGAAGATATTGCAAACGACGATGTCGTAACTGCAAGGTACGGCAGATAATGTTAGTATCCAAAGCCCGTTTCAGAGCGCCAGCGGCGTGTATGGACGGGCTTTTGCATACATTGTTGCGTAAAGCCACGAGAATGATAATTTCTTTGATGAAGCGAAAGCCGTCTATGAAAAACATCATAGGACGGCTTTTTTATGCGCATTGCAACTTGGCGAATGTGAGCGGCACTGTATAAATTATATTAAGGTTGTTATAATCGATTGTCAGCGTTGTTGCAAAACCGCGCTCACAAGAGAAATGAAATTATAAGGAGAAAGATTTATGGAAACAGTATGTTTTTCTGGAAAATGCCCGGAAATGTCCAGAGAGGAACTTGAAAAAAAGGCTTGGAAACAGTTTGACGTGCATTCAACTCTGACAAAAAAGGTGGACATTCTTGTTTGCGATGACGCTGATTCTGGAACAGAGAAAGTGGAGAAAGCCAAACGCTACGGAACAAAAATCATGAGCTACTATGATTTTCTTGAGCTGCTTGATGGCGGAGACAGGGCGCAATCCAAAAAAGAAGAAGCAAAGCAGAAAAAGAAAAAGCAAATAGATTTTGCAACAGCAAAAGCGTTCTTTGATGTGATTGTCAAAGAACATCCTTTGAAAAACATGAAAGTTGAGTATGGAGCAAAAGAGTTCTATTTGGTCATTCCCACAAAAGACGGAGGTGTGGAAGTGTGCCTTGAGAGCGCAAAGGCTGAAAAATGGCGACAGACGCTCCCTTCTTTCTTGGATATGGCAAGCGGCGGAGCGACAGAAAAAGAATTGCGCGAATACATGGCGGAGAAAAAGCTCAGCGACGCAAGCAAATATCGCCTGAAAATCTCAAAGTACGGTGAGCTGAAAGGTCTTCGTTCTAATGCAACTTATCTTGTAATCCCTGACAATGTTGTGGAAATTTGCGAATGGGCGTTTTCTTTTAACAACTCGCTTTTGTCGGTGGTAATTCCTTCGAGCGTGACGACAGTAGGAAGACGTGCTTTTCAGAACTGCGAAAAACTCAAATCTGTTGTTATATGCGATGGCGTGAAGAGAATTGGGGAAGGCGCGTTCTTTGCCTGCTATTCGCTTAAGTCGGTGACAATCCCTTCGAGCGTGGAGAGAATCGAGGAGCTGACGTTCAGGAACTCAGGGGTAAAGACTGCGGTAATTTCTGAGGGTGTGCGGGAAATAAGGGAAGAGGCTTTCGGCTATCTTGAGTCTTTTACACTTCCTGCAAGCCTAAAAGTTATATGGCGAAAGGCGTTAAGCACTGGTCGTTGTAATGAAATTACGTTTGTCGGAACAAAAAGTGAGTGGGAAAAAATTAGCCAAGACCGTGATATTTCTGCGAAAGTGGTGCATTGCTCAGACGGCGACGCAGAGTTGACGGGAGAGGCTTAATGAGCGAGCAAGTCAGGAGAGGGTACTTTGACAGCGATGAGACGGATTTTAGCGAAAAGAACATTGAGCGATTAAGAAAAGCACAAAAAGACTTTTATTATCTGATGAACCAAGATTATCCCATGCAAAGCATTGCCGCTTTCGTGGGAAATCACTTCGCATTTTCGGAGCGGCAGCGGATGGCGTTGATTCGTGCGACCTCCTCCGAAAAATCGCTAGTAAGCCGTGCGCAAAAGGAAATCAAGACTTTGAGCGAAAACGAAACCGTGTACATTGACGGCTTCAACATCATAATCACGCTTGAAGTCGCGCTTTCCGACTCGACGCTGCTTCACTGCATGGACGGCACAATCCGCGATTTGGCAGGACTTCGCGGCACTTACCGACTGATTGACAAAACCCAAACGGCAATCGACATAATCGGGCAAAAACTTTGCAAGATGAAAATCAAAAAGTGCGTTTTCTATTTGGACAAGCCCGTCTCAAACTCTGGACAGCTCAAGGCGAAAATCTTTGAGGTGCTGGAAAAATACGGCTTTGAGACGGACGTGCAAATCGTAAACGACGCCGACCAAGCGCTCGTGAGCCTTGAGAACGTGATTTCAAGCGACGCAATGGTAATCGAGCGCTCTGCAAGCTGGATAAACCTCGTGAAAAGCATTTCTGACGAAAGCGAAAAGCCCTTCCGCTTTTATGATTTTACGATGTCGGAATAAATACGCATGCGTATAGGGTATTCATACTTGTGCGTATAAGAGTTAAATACGCATGCGGTGAGGGTGTTCAACCGTATGCAGTGAGGGTGTTCAACCGTATGCAGTGAGGGTGTCCAACCGTATGCGGTGAGGGTGTCCAACCGTATTACTGATAAGGAATTTTTATATGGAAAAAGAAAATGATGTTTTGACAATCGAAGACGGTGTTGTGACTGCTTGCGCTTGGGAAGCCGTGAACGTGGTTATCCCTGAGGGTGTGACGGGAATCGGAGAAAGCGCGTTCCAGAATTGCGAAGCGCTCAAGACTGTTTCGTTTCCTGTAACATTGACGACAATCGGAAAAAGTGCGTTTGAGGCGTGCAAGTCGCTTTCGGCAATAGAGTTGCCTTTGTACTTGAAGAAGCTCGATAGTCGTTCGTTCTTCGGTTGCGAATCGCTTGGCACTATCTGGTTTAACGGCTCAGGAGAAATGTGGCGAAAAATCGAAAAAGAGTCGGATTGGTTCATAGGCATAAAAGCACAAAGTGTAAATTGCTTGTTAAAAATCGAAGACGGTGTTGTGACTGTTTGCGACAGAGCCGCCGTGAATGTGGTTATCCCTGAGGGCGTGACAAAAATCGGTAAGAGTGCGTTCCAATTCTGCCGTCGGCTCAAGTCGGTTGTGATTCCTTCGAGCGTGAGAACAATATATGATTCCGCGTTCGCATGGTGCTGGTCGCTAGAGTCCGTGGTTATAAGCGAGGGCGTGACGGAAATCGGGAAGAGCGCGTTTGAGGACTGCAAGTCTCTCAAGTCGGTTGAAATTCCTTCGAGCGTGAAGACAATAGAAGTTGATGCGTTCAAAGAGTGCAAGTCGCTAGAGTCCGTGGTTATTCTCGACGGGGTGGAGTGCATTTTTATGAGTATGTTCTGTGACTGCTCTTCGCTGAAGTCTGTTGTGATTGGAAGAGGTGTGACGGAAATCCGCGGAATAGCATCTAGCTTCGGACATGTATTTTATAAATTCCCGTCGCTTTGTGAAATCGAGTTCCGCGGGACTCTTTCAGAATGGGAAAATGTGGAAGGTCGGCAGTTTCTTTTGTGCGGTGCTCCTGCGACGAGCGTGAAATGCAGCGATGGTGAATGGAAGAGAGGCGCTTTTCTGGTGGAAAACGATGTGCTTGTTTCGTATCTCGACGGGAACATGCAGAACATCACCATTCCTGAAGGCGTTACGGTGATAGGAGAGAGCGCGTTTGAAGGCTGCAAGGCTCTCAAGTCGGTTGAGATTCCTTCGAGCGTGAAGACAATATTTGGATTTGCGTTCCGTGATTGCCAGTCGCTTGAGTCGGTGAAAATCCCCGAAGGCGTTACGGAGATAGGACAGCGCGCGTTTGAAGGCTGCACGGCTCTCAAATCGATTGAAATCCCTTCGACCGTGACAAAAATCGAAACGGACGCTTTCAAAGATTGTCCCGCTGTGGAAAAAATCGTGTCGCGCTCACCGCTGTACCCGTTCAGCAAGAGAACGCGGAAACTCTGTGACGCACACAAATCAAAGAAAGTGCTGATTCTTGAGCTTCAGGCGGCAAAGGAAAGAGCAAAGCAGGAGAAAAAACTGCAAATCCTGAAAGTCAGTGCGAAGGCTTTGATTTTGGGCACACTCAAGGAAAAAGGCATTGAGGACTGCTCTGTTGAGGCATTCAGCCTCACTCCAACATCGAATCTTCTTTTGGTGAGCATCAACGGAAACAGCGTGCTTTTCAAAGTGAGTGTGAAAACGGAGAAATGGGTCGGAAAGCTTGTGAAAATCGTGGACGCTCTTTCTGACGAGTCAAAGAGTTCCCTTGAGATTTTCGACTTGCTCATGGAAAGCACATCGTTCCAGCCTCTTGAAATCCCGATTGACCTTGCAAAATCCATAACGCTGAAGCCCGACAAAAACGGCAAGGTACGCTTCTTTTCACAAGGAGCTATGTCAGGAATCAAGTTAAGCACCGAAGTAAAGGAGCTGGAACTTGTGGGAGTGTCAAAAGTTTGTTATAAGGCGTTTTACGCTTGTACGCTTGAAAAAGTAAGCATGACAAACAGCGTGAGATTAATCGACCTTAATGCGTTCAAAAACAGCAAGAGCCTTGTTTCTGTTTCGCTTCCTGACAGCTTGACTAAAATCGAAGATTCTGCGTTCAAGGGCTGCGAATCGCTCAAGTCCATACGGATTCCGAAGAGCGTGAAGAAAATAGGTATCAGCGCATTTGATTCCTGTACGGCTCTCTCAGAAATCGAGTTTGACGGGACGACAGCGCAATGGAAAGAACTAAAAAAGAAGCGAAACTGGCATTTTAATACACCCATCAAAACCGTGCATTGCACTGACGGAGAAGTGGAAATATAAATATTTTAGGAAAAAGAACAAATGGACAACACAGAAGATATTGAAGAATCAATGAGCAAAAAAGACAAAGCCTTGTTCAACTGGGGCTTGATGGATGTAATATGGAGCTGCGACCATAAAAACGCAATGGAAATTGTAAAAACAGGAATAGACCTGAATTTTCAGAACGAAAACGGCTACACGCCGGTTTTTGCACTGGCTTATATGCACCAAAGAAAAGGACAGCCGACAGACTATGAGCTTATGAAGATGATGTTTGACAGGGGAGCAAATCCGGACACGCCAAATTACAGGGGCGAATATCCATTGCAAGATTTGGCGGCAGGCAATTGTTTTGACGATCTTTTTAAGTTGATGTTGGAATATCATCCAAATATAAATCAAAGTATTGGAGATTTATCTTCTTGTAAGTTAATTTGTGAAAGATTTCACCCAGAAATCATTCAGCTTTTGAAGAACAAAGGATTGATAGAATCAGATGTGGAAAAGATGGACATCTACCAGTTGGCTTCAGATGCTCCATTTGAAGAGTTTAAGAAAAAGTATACAGGCGATATGCTTGACAAAAGGGATAGCAACGGCGACAAACTTATTTTTCACGCTCTTCACGGCGAAAAATGGGAAACTGTCTATTTCCTTTTACAGCAGTCCAACAAAATTGATGAAGAAATTAATTCATTGGGAATAGACTATGCACTAACTCATGTTCTTTCTTCTAAACAACCTTGTAAATTAGAAGAAATGACAAAAGAAACAAAAATATATACAGACATTCAAAAAAAAGTTATCAAATATTATGTAGAACACGGAGCAGACCTGAATGTATCATATTCATTGCTTAGTGCAATTCCTAATGTAAATATAATTACTGATGATGAAATGGAAATCATGAATTATTTAATTGATAAAGGAGCTGAATTAGATGTTAATGGTCTGGAAATAATAAAGGAAAGTTGCCCTCCAGCTTATGAATACTACAAGTCAAGAGGATTAATAACAGAAAGCTGCTGATTTTTTGTCATGCACAAAACAGAACGTAGCAGGGCAATCACTATCAGGAAACCCAATATATTACTTCGGAGGAATGATTTCCAAGATTGGAAATACAATTTCCCAAAAAGGAGAAATGATTTCCAAAGTTGGAGAAAGAATTTCCTAACTTGGAGGAAGAGTTTCCGAAGTCGGAAAAGAGATTTCCAAACTTGGAGAAACAATTTCCAAGTTTGGAGAACGAATTTCCTTGATATAAAAGACTGTCATGCTGAACTCGTTTAGCATCTCGGTTGCTAAAGCAAAGCCGAAGCACAGATTCCGAAAACTTGTTCGCCAATGTCAGCCTGCATTTGTCGTAAGTGGATTTGACGGCATTTTTTCAAAAATGGAGACAAAAATGAAATTCTGTTATGAATGCGACGGTATGGACGCTCTTATTTTAATAGATGAGCAGTATCTTGATAAAATTGATGACGAACTTTTACGCGAGTTAGATATTTTTATCGATTATTATGGAAAAAGTGAATTAGCATACGATTTTCCAAATGAAAATTGGAATGATGTCAGGAAAAGAGAAACAAAAGAACTTGTAGAATTTTGTAATTTAGGAAAAATGGTGATTTTTTTGTATTATGAAGATGAGAAAAATGGTGAAATAACTATTTCTGACTCTCAAAAGTCCTCACGAACATTTATCAATATTGAGTCTGGAAAACTGATTTTAGTTAATGCAAGTGAGTTGTTGCAATGCCTTTCCTATCCTGATTTGAAAATGGAGCGTATTTTGGAGCTTGATATAGAAAAAGGAGCTTATTCAATAGAGTACGAAGAAATCAAATCATTAAAACTTGCACGAAGACTAGAATGCAATGAAGTTAATAATGCCATTGAATTAATATAACTGGCAGGTTCAAAATTTTGAATAAGCACAAACAAAGCAACAAAGGAGAAAAATAATGACTAAAGACGAAGATATAAGAAAGGTACAGGATGCAATTCGTGCTGGAGACATAGAAACTGTAAAGGAAATGATTTCGAGTGGCACAGTGGATGTTAATGAAATTATATTTGGTAAAACTTTTTTACATACTGCATCAATTTGTAATCAACTTGAGATAGCAAAGTTTTTAATAGAAAGCGGCATTGATTTAAACAGATTAGATCGAGCTAAATCATCAGCCCTTATAAATGCAGTAATAAAAGGCAATCTGGAAATGGTAAAGCTTTTGTGTGAAAGCGGAGCAGAGCTTGATACATCAAATCCTGACAACAACGCATTGTTCCGTGCTGGTTCGCGGCATCAAGAAGAGATAGCACAGTACCTTGTGGATAAGGGAATAGACATCTACAAAACATACCATATCGGCGATATGGAAAACTGCGACGCATATATTTGGGCAGACAAATGGGGAGCAATAGAAATAAGTGCAATCCTTGATGAAAAAGAGATTGCAGATAAAAAACTCTTTGAAATGACGATTAATGGTGATGAAAAAGAGATTTTTAAGCATCTTGAAGAATACAATATATCTTTTGTTTCATATAATTCTTTTGATGAAATTCCAGAGCAAAACCTCAATGTACTTTGCGGCATTGACGGCAAACTGTATTGTGGTGCATCAGCTCGCCGTTTTGCAATCCAAGACAATCTCAAAGGCGTTTCGTTTTCAGTAGTGCAGTAAAATTGCGGATATGAAAGATGAGCGAGCGCGACAACGTGACGAAATCAGATTTTTACTGAGGGTGAAACACTATGAACGCAGATGATTTATACGAAGACAATATCTACGGAAACGGCAATCCAACATATTATGAGGATGAAGAATGTAAAAAAACTTATACGGGACATGTAGAATCCTTTTATAACGGGAAGCTCGAAGAGGAGTTTGATGTTGTAGACGGATTGCGGAATGGAATTCAAAAAGAATATGAGAATGGAATTCTTACTGAAATTGATGAAACAAGGGGAAACAGGGCTTCAGGTTTCGGTGTGTCATATTATCCAAGCGGAGCGTTTAAGGCTATAGCAATTACTTATGATGATAATTTGCTCTCTGCCTATTTTTATAGCGAAGACGGGCATAATGTAAAAAAATTCGGAGTGCCAGAACGGTTCAAGGATATAGTAAAAACAGAGCCTGACGGTATTTTTGCACTTGTATCAATAGCAGACCTAGAGAAAATGAACGAAGAAATCCTTAAATACGGGCATCCGTTGAATCTTCCCAAAGGATTTGAATTTGTTGTGCCAGAAAAATAAAGTTTATTTCTATGGGACGTTTGATTATGGTAGTGATAATTGACGCAGATTATAACGAAGAAACAAGAACTGGACACGTTGCGGGCATTGTGGCAAAAGATATTCTTGCAGAAAAAGAAGAGTATGTTTTGACGTCAATCGTAACAGAGATTGCAGACTATATTCCTGGGCAATTCTACAGAAGAGAGCTAAAAAGCGTAAAGTCTATTATTGAGCAAATGAAAAAAGAAGAGATTGATTTGATTGTAATAGACGGCTATGCCGACTCGGGAACAGAAGAACACGCTTTGGGCACTTTTGTTTTTGAAGAATACAACATTCCTGTAATTGGAATTGGAAAAAATAAATATAACAGATGTGTTTTAGAAAATCTTGAAGTTTATCGAGGTAAAAAAAGCCAGAAACCATTGTATGTGACCAGCAAAGGAATGGATAATGAAAAAGCCAAAGAGCTTGTCAAACAAATGGCTGGAGAGAATAGGCTTCCTTACTTTGTGAAATTAGCAGACAACAGAGCAAGAGATTGGAATTTCTAGTTTCATATATAAAGTTTATAAAAACATATTCGGAAAACTTGTTCGCCAATGGCACTCCTTATTTTAAGGAAATGCAGATTTGCAGAAAGCCTGAAATCCTTGTTTTAAGGAAAAGCGCCTTAGCAGAAAATGGCATTCCTTATTTTGAGGATTTGTTATTTTGCAAAAAGTGGGCGTTCCTTATGATAAGGATTGCCCGCTTTTTAAAAAGCAGCGTTCCTTACGATAAGGATTACCAGATTTTTAAAAAGACAGAATCCTTACGATAAGGAAAGGCGACTTTTATTGAGCTTGAGCCTTTTGAAAAGGGTGTCACCCTGAACTTGTTTCAGCATCTTGGTTGCTAAAGCGAAGTCGAAGAAAAGATTCCGAAACAAGTTCTCAAATGACAGGCTGCTGTTTCGGAATGAGAATATAGATTATAAGGAGAAAGAACAAATGGACAACACAGAAAATGATGTTTTGACAATCGAAGACGGCGTTTTGACCAAATGCAAAGCAGACGCTGTGAATGTGGTTATCCCTGAGGGGATTACGGAAATCGGCAAAGAGGCGTTCTACTGGTGCGAATCGCTTGAAAGCGTGACGTTCCCTGAAAGCATTACGACAATCGACGACCGTGCGTTCCAATATTGCAAGAAGCTTGCGTCCGTGACGTTCCCTGAAAGCGTTACGACAATCGGCAACTGTGCGTTCGAACACTGCGAGAAAATTACGTCCGTTGTCATTCATGACGGGGTAAAAACACTCGGTAACTATGCGTTCGCTCAGTGCGATTCTTTGAAGTCCGCGGTGATTGGAAAAGGCGTGGAGAAAATCGGCTTTGAGGTTTTCAATGACTGTCCTGTTTTGGAGTCCGTCGTGATTGGCGAGAACGTCAAAGAAGCAGACAGATATGTGTTCTCTCAATGCGAATCTCTTTCAGACATCACGTTCGGCGGAACTTTGGCACAGTGGGAAAATGTGAAAGGACGACTGCACCTTTTGAATAACGAAGGCGTGAAGAGCATAAAATGTTCTGACGGCGAATGGATAAAACCAGTCCTCTATATTGAGAACGGCTGTGTACTTGAGTGCCTCGACAAGAGTGCAAAGAGCGTTACAGTCCCAGAGGGCATTACAGAGATCAGCTTTGGTGCGTTCGAGAAATGCAAGGCTCTTGAGTCTGTGGTTATAAGCGAAGGCGTGACGAAATTAGATAGCTTAGCGTTTTGTGACTGCACAGCTCTCAAGTCCGTTGTCATTCCTTCGACTGTGACAAAAATCGAATCGTCCGCATTCGATGGCTGTGAAGCAGTTGAAAAAGTCGTGTCGAATGCTCCGCTATTCCCTGTCGACGAGAAGAAGCGAAAACTTTACGACGCGACATGGAAAAGAAAGAAGGCAATCCTCGTTCTTCAGGCGGCAAAGGAAGAGGCGAAGAAAGAGAAAATCGAGAAAGTGCAAAACGTTTCTGCAAGCGCTGTGCTTGAATCGATTTTGAGCGCGCAAAAAAATATCCGTCCGAAGTTGAGACGAGAGGGAAAGGAAGCATATCTTTGCCTAAACGCAGGAAAGGGCGGATTTGAGGTTGTCCTCGAGGATTCAAAGGTGTCAAAGTGGATGCAGAGCCTTCCCGCCTTGCTCGACTTTGCTTCAACTTGCACTGACGAAGTGGCTTTGCGAAAGTATGCGCTCGACAATGGCTTTGAGGACACAAGCCGAAAGTTCTTGTATGTTCGATACGGCAAGGGCAAGGTGAGAGCGGACACAAAGCCGATTCATATCGTTATTAGCGACGAAGTGACGGAAATCCAAGAGAAAGGCTTTTATGAATGTGGGTCGCTAAAGTCCGTCGTTCTTCCGTCTACGGTCAAGAAAATCGGAGAAAAGGCTTTTGCTGATTGCTTTAATCTCTCGTCGCTCTTCATTCCAGAAAGCGTGAAGGAAATCTGCAAGGACGCTTTTTCTAGCTGTAATTCGCTTTATGAAATAGATTTCGGCGGAACGATTGCACAATGGGAAGCTGTGGAGAAAAACGACGTCTGGAACAATAATTGCCACGTGAAAACGGTGAAATGCACTGACGGAGATTGGAAACGCCCTGTGCTTTTGATAGAAGATGGCGTTGTTGTGGGAAAACTCTACAACAAAATGACGAGCGTCACAATAGCCGACGGCGTTAGGGAAATCAGAGACAATGCGCTTTGTGGTTGCTCGTGTCTCAAATCCGTCTTTATTCCCGAAAGCGTGAAGAAAATCGGCATTAATGTCTTTTCTTCCTGCGCTTTGCTTTCAGAAATCACGTTCGGCGGAACTTTGGCGCAATGGAACGCCGTGGAGAAAAGCGATGATTGGAACAAAGGCTCTTGTGCAAAAAACGTGAAATGCTCTGACGGAGATTCGACACCTTCTGTTCTTTTGATAGAAAATGGCGTTGTTGTGGCGAAACTACGCCAAGACTTAACGGACGTCATAATTCCAGAAGGAGTTACGGAAATCGCAAAGAAAGTGTTTGATTGGTGCGTCTCGCTTAAGTCTGTGGCTCTTGCGCAGAGTGTGAAGATAATTGATTACGGTGCATTCGAGAGGTGTAGCGGACTTGAATCGGTTGAGATTCCAGATGGTGTGACGGAAATCGGAAGAGAGGCGTTTCATTTCTGTGACTCTCTTAAGTCTGTGGTGATTCCTCAGAGTGTAACGTCTATTGGAAGAGAGTCGTTCTCTTGGTGCAAATCTCTTGAGTCTGCGGTGATTGGTGCAAACAAAATCGGCAATGTTGCCTTTGAAAGATGCCCAAAGCTCAAGTCTGTAACGTTTAGCGAAAGCGTGAAGAAAATAGGAGATGGTATATTTTCTGGATGTCCTGAGCTTTGTGAAATCACGTTTTTAGGCACGATGAAAGAGTGGAACGCCGTGAAGAAAGGCAAAGACTGGAACAAAGACTCTCAAGTAAAGACCGTGAAATGCACTGACGGAGATGCGAAAATATGATATTTTGCCTTTAGGGGAAATGCCCGAAGGCAACTTTGCTCCAGTTTGGCTTGTGGGTAAATGCCCGAATAGAGATTTTGGAGATTTTGCCCTTTGGGCAAACGCCCGAAGGGCCATTTTTTAAAAATTTGCTCTTTGGGAAAATGCCCGAATGCAATTTTTGGCGAGTTTGGCTTTCGGGCAAAGGAGCGAAGCGTAATTTTGACCAAAGTGGGCTTTTGGGAAAATGCCCAAAGCATACTTTTTGATATTTTGCCTTTCGGGCAAATGCCCGTGAGGTTATTTTATAGGAGATGAGATTTATGGAAAAAGAAAATGATGTTCTGACAATCGAAGACGGCGTTGTGACCAAATGCAAAGAAGGCTTGGTGAATTTGGTTATCCCTGCTGGAATTAAGAGAATCGAACCCTTTACAATCAGGAATAGCTATAAGACGCTTGAATCCGTGGTTATTAACGAGTGGTTTCTGGGTTTGGGATTTTTTGGCTTCGAGGCGCTCAAGTCGGTGCAGTTCGGAAGAGGCGTGACGATGATTGGTTATCCCGCATTCAGCAAATGCACTGCTCTTGAGTCGATTAAAATCCCTGAGAGCGTTACGGAGATAGACTCAAGGGCGTTTGAAGACTGCACTGCCCTAAAGACGGTTGAGCTTCCTTCGAGCTTGTTGAAAATCGGGAATAAGATGTTCAAGGGCTGCACTGCTCTTGAGTCGATTAAAATCCCCGAAGGCGTTACGGTGATAGGAGAAAACGCGTTTGAAGGCTGCACGGCTCTCAAATCGGTTGAAATCCCCTCGACCGTGACAAAAATAGAATCCTATGCGTTTACTGGCTGCACTGCCCTTGAAAGCATCGTTATCCCCGACAGCGTGGAGAGGATTTGCTGGCAGGGGTTTTCTGGCTGCAAGGCTCTCAAGTCGATTGTGATTGGAAGCGGAGTGGAAGATTTGGGGCAGTGGGCGTTCGATTATTGCACGTCGCTCAGCCAAATCGAGTTCCGCGGAACGGTGGCACAATGGGATAATATGGGCGGGCTTCATAATCTTCTTTGCGTTGCACCTGTGACGAGCGTGAAATGCTCGGACGGCGAGTGGAAAAAAGACACTTTGATGGTGAAAGGCGGAACGCTCATCGCGTGCGTCGACAAAAGCGCAACGAGCGTTACAGTTCCCGACACCGTGAAGGAAATACGTCGGTATGCGTTCGATAAGTGCGACTGTCTTGAGTCCGTGGTGATAAGCGAGGGTGTGGAGGAAATCGACGGCTATGCGTTCAATGATTGCAAGTCGCTCAAATACATCGAAATCCCTTCGACGATGAGGATTATTTACAAAGGCGCATTTTCTGGCTGCGGCTCTGTGGAGAAAATTGTGTCGCGCTCAACGCTGTACCCGTTCAACGAGAAAACGGGAAAACTCTACGACGCAAGAAAAGCAAAGAAAGAGCCAATCCTTGAAGTTCAGGCGGATAAGGAAGAAGCGAAGCAGCTGAAAATCAAGAAAATTCAGAAAGTCAGCGCAACGTCCTTGTTCTCTGAGGCAATCAAAAAAAAGGGCATCGAGGATTACGCTGTGGAATCGTTCATTCCAACAAAAACTGTGAATATCATTTGGGTGAGAGTCAACGAGAACAACGTGATTTACAAAGTGAAAGCCAATGCTTTTGACTGGACCAGCGACGTTCCGAAAATCGTGGACGCACTTTGTGACAAAGAAAAAAGCTCCCGCGAGATTTTCGCTTCTCTTATGACAGCAAAGCTCCAGCCTCTTGAAGTCCCGAAAAATCTTCCTGACGCTCTGACGCTGCGTCCGAGCAAAGACGGAAAAATCCGCTTCTTCAGCCAAGGTCTTCTGAGAAAAATCTCTTTTCTCTACACTGCCAAAGAGCTGGAAATTGTTGGCGTGACGGAAATCGACAAAAATGCTCTTTGCCATCGAGGTGCATATTACGAGCTTAAAACTCTAATCATTGCTGACGGCGTGGAAAAAATCGGAGAGTCGGCATTCGGTTATTCCAAGAATCTCGTCTCCGCTTCCATTCCCGAAAGCGTTACGGAAATCGGACAAACCGCCTTCCGTGGCTGCACAGCTCTTTCTGAAATCAAGTTCACTGGCACGCTCTCGCAGTGGAACGCCGTTGAGAAAGGCGAAATGTGGAACAAAAACATTCCTGCCAAAGTTGTGAAATGCACGGACGGCGACGCTGAAATATAAAATTACAAGGAGAAAGAACAAATGAACGACACGGAAAAAGAAAAAGCAAAACTTGCGAAAATCAAGCAGGTTCAGCAGGTCACTGCAACATCCTTGTTCTTACAGGCAATCAAGGAAAAAGGCATTGAGGATTTCTCAGTGGAAAGCGTCAATGCCACAAAAGCGGACACAATCCTTTTGGTGAACGTCAACGGAAACAACGTGCTTTTGAAAGCGAGTGCGAACGTTCAGAAATGGATTGGCGAAGTGCCGAAAATCGTGGACGCGCTTTCTGACGAATCAAAGAACTCGCTTGAGATTTTCGACGCGCTTATGAGCACGAAGCTCCCGCCTTTTGAAATCCCGATTCGGCTTGCAAAGGACATAACGCTCAAGCCCAACAAAAACGGCAAGGCACGCTTCTTTACGCAAGGAATTATGAGACCTATCAATTTCAAAACCGTCAAAGAGCTGGAGTTTGTGGGAGTGACGGAGTTTGAAGAAAAGGTATTTTGGGGTTTCGGGTACTATTATCAGCTCGAAACGCTAATCGTTGCCGACGGCGTTGAAAAAATCGGCAAAGCTGCGTTCTCTTGTTTCAAGCATCTCGTTTCAGCGTCTCTTCCTGACAGCGTCTCAGAAATCGGCGATGACATATTCGCTGGTTGTGATTTGCTTAGTTCCGTGTCGCTTCCGAAAAACCTGACGAAAATCAACGGAATGTTCCATAAATGCAAATCCCTGAAACACATTGACATTCCAGATACCGTTACCCAAATCGATAACTGGGCGTTCTGCAACTGTGATTCCCTTGAGTCTGTAAAGCTCCCCGAAGGCTTGTTGGAAGTCGGAGTTCACTCGTTCGAGCACTGCATTTCGCTCAAATCCATAAGGATTCCGAAAAACGTGGTGAAAATATGGCCTCGTGCATTTGAGGGCTGCACAGCCCTTACTTCAATCGAGTTCGACGGAACTGTGGAACAATGGAACAAAATGCCAAAGGGATTGTATTGGAACGAAAAAGTGCCCGCCAAAGTCGTGAAATGCACTGACGGAGAAGTGTCGCTCGAAGAATAAAATACAACCCGCATGCGGGTGGGGTGTCTACCTGCATGCAGTTGAGGTGTCCTTCCGCATGCGGGTGGGGTGTCTACCTGCATGCAGTTGAGGTGTCCAACCGTATGCAGTGAGGGTGTCCACCTGTATACAGGTGGAGATGCACAAAAAATCAGTCAATATAAGGAATGTCGATTTGCATTCTGTCGCGTGTCAGGAATGCTTCCGGGTAATTTGCCCTTGCGGCTTCAAGAAGGCTCGGCAGCTCCTTGTCGTTGTAGCGTGGGCTGTAGTGAATCAAGCCCATTCTCTTTACGTTTGCGTCGCGAGCGATGATGCCCGCCTGACGCGCTGTCATGTGCTTTTTCTCTTTCGCCTGGTCTGCGTTTTGGTCAGAGAACATTCCCTCACAGATAAGAAGGTCGCTTCCTTGCACCTCTTTTGCAATCGACGGAAGATAGAGCGTGTCGGTAACGTAGCTGAACTTTCTTCCGCTTCGCTCTTTTCCCAGCACTTGCTCAGGGTGGACTGTCGAGCCGTCAGTGGCAACGACGCTTTCTCCGTGCTGCAATTTTCCCCAAAGCGGGCCGCGCGGAACGCCGAGCGCTTCGGCTTTCTCTGGCGAGAACTCTCCCGGGCGGTTTAGCTCTTCAAGCGTGTAGCCGACGCATGTTTTTGAGTGCTCAAGCGGGAAAGCGCGGATATAAAAGCCGTCGCCTGAGTGAACGACACACGGCGCTGTGATTTCCTTGACGATAATCGGGTAGTTTATGTACATATCAAGCACTTTGCGGCTTGTCTCGATGTATTCTGCGATTTTCGGCGGACCGTAAATGTAGAGCGGCTCATTTCTGTCGACCTGACTTGAGAGCATGAGGATTCCGGGAAGTCCTGTAACGTGGTCTGAGTGCGTGTGCGAAACAAAAATCGCGTTAATCTTTTTCCATTTTAGATTTAGTCTGCGCAAAGAAACTTGCGTGCCTTCTCCGCCGTCAAAAAGGAACAAATCCCCGTCGCGCCTCAAAAGCACGGACGTGAGATGACGATACGGTAGCGGCATCATTCCGCCGCAACCTAAAACAAATGCTTCCATATTCATAACAAGAGCAAACTATACCGTATTTCCTCGATTTTGGGAATTAGTGATTATTGTTGATGAGAAAATCCCTTTTTACGAGATGAACTTTTTGACTTCGGCAGCAAGATAAAAAGAGCCTGCGACAACGAGCGGCGCTTTCTCTTCGTTGGCGGCACGAAAAGAGTCGGCAATCATTTTCTCATAATCCTCGCCCGAAGAAAACTTTGCTCCTGCTTTGCGGAATGCCTCTTGTGCTCTTGGCAAGTCGGCTTTCTTCTCGCCGCCTGGAATCGTGAGCGTAATCTTGTCAAACTCTCTCGACAAAAGTGACGCGATGTCCTCAGCGTCCTTGTCTGCGGCAAGCGCAAAGAGCAGATGCGGCTTTTTCTCATCTGCTTTTTCGATAGCGTTCAGTGATGAAAGAAGGCATTTCGTGCTGTTGACGGTGTGAGCGCCGTCGATGATGAGATACGGGATTGCGCTGTATTTTGGAACACTGCGGACGACTTCAAAGCGCGCAGGGAGGAACGCCGCCTCAAGCCCGCGCTCGATTTGCTCTTCTGTGACGCAAGGACAGGCGGTTTTTATCGCAATCGCGGCAAGAGCGGCGTTCTCCGCCTGCTCATAGCCAAGAAGGCTCAAGTGTGCAACAATAGGGCGAGCAAAAAGCGGGCTTTCAATGCGGGCTTTCATAACAGGCTTTCCGCTCTCTGTCGTCTCAAAGGCGCTTTCAATCTTTGCCGCTTTCGAAACTTCGATTAAAGGCGCGTGCCGCTCTTTTGCGATATTGCGAATGACAGAAAGCGCCTCGTCTTTTTGCGCGGAAGTTACAACAGGGACGCCTTCTTTTATGATTCCGCATTTTTCAAAGGCGATTTTCTCGATTGTGTCGCCAAGATATTCCGTGTGCTCAAGCTCCAATGGCGTTATGCAGCAAACTTCAGGGCTTATGACGTTTGTCGCGTCAAGCCTTCCGCCGAGTCCTACCTCAAAGACGCTCCAGTCTGCGCCGTATTCTCTGAACGCCAAGAAAGAAAAGAGCGTCGCAAGCTCAAACCACGTGATTGCCCGCTTTCCTGGAAGCTCGTCGTCGCTGACGCTTCGGATTGCGCGCTCTAGTTCAAGGGACGCCTTTTTGTAAACGTCATCGCTCAAAAAGTCGTGCGCACTTCTCACGCGCTCAGCAAAATCCAAAAGGTGAGGGGAGGTGTAAAGCCCAGTCTTAAAGCCAGCCGCGTCCAAAATCGAGGACACAAAAGCGCTGACAGAGCCTTTCCCTTTTGAGCCTGCGATGTGGACGCACTTTGCGCTCTTTTCGGGGTTGTTCAAGATTGAGCAAAAGAAGCGGACTGTGTCGAGCCAGAAGATATTTTTTTGCGGATGCTTCTCAAAATTAAGATAAGTGTCCAGCCACTTCTCAAAATCGCGGATTGAAGGAAACTTGCTATTCATTTTATGCCCTCTTTTCAAGCGCCGAGGATTTTCCCGACGAAAATGCCAAAATATGTGCCGATTGCGTATCCGAGAGTGCCGACGAGAAGAACAGGCCCTGTCAAATCTTGCCAGCCCTTCGAAATCGCCATCGCTGCGGCTGTCGTTGGGCCTCCGATATTCGCGTTTGAGGCAAGAATGATGTCCTCAAGCGAATATCCGAGAAGAAGCCCTGCAACAAAGCAGAAAATCATATTGCCGAAAACGATAATTGCGCAAAAAGCGAACAAAAGAGGAGCGTTTTTCAGGATTTGACCGATTGACGCGGGAACGCCGACAGCAAAAAAGAAAAGATAAATCATAAAAGTGCCGAGTTCCTGCGTTCCAGCGTCGGGCTTCACCTTGTCGCTCAAAAACGTTGCCAGAATCATCGAAATCGATGTCATGATAAGATAGCGGCTCGAAAAAAGAGCGTTAATTATATCAAGCGCGATGTTCCCCGTCGGAATCAAAGCGCCAAAGACGGCGGAAAGCTCTGTTGAAGCCCAAACGATAAGCGCCGATGAGGATAGGGCAATGGCGATGTCTTTTAGCGAAATCTTTTTTGGCGCCCAGAACGCCGCCGCTTGCGTTTTCGCACCAAGATTTCCCTCGCGCTCGGCTTTGTCGATGTGCGGGTGAGGAAAGTGACGCTTCACAAAGGGCGAGGAGGACAAAAAGAGCAGAACGAAAAAGTAAAGCGCCATCAGAACATTGTCTGCGACAGTCGCCGCCGCCGTAAGCTGCGCACTCGTCTTGTAGTAGGACGAAATCGCCGCCAGATTGACACTTCCGCCAATGTATGAGCCTGTCATCATTGCGGAAATCTCTTTTAGAGAGGGGATTTTGTCCTTGAAGACGTTGTACGCCACGATTGCAAAAATCGCGCTTCCTGCCGAGCCTGATAAAAACAGCGCCAAAAGACGGCCTGATTCTTTCCAGATTTTTTTGATGTTGCATTTGAAAAGAAGAAGCGGAATTGCCAGCGGAATGGCGTAATCCCAAATCACAGTGTCGAAAAACGGAGCGCTCATCGGGATTATGTGAAGATTTGTCAGAATAATCGCGCCTGCCATGCAAATCACTGTCCCTGTGATTTTTGACGCCCATTTCCATTTTTGTTCTGCCACTATCGCGAACGACACCCATGTGAACGAAATCGCAATCAGTGCTATTGTGTTATCGCTTTTTATTATTGAGTCCATTTTCAAGAGTATAGCCTTTCGTGGCTTTCATAATCAATACAGCCAGAAAAATATTTTTTGTGTGTCATGCTGAACTCGTTTCAGCATCTGCCTTACTTGATTGAATAGATTCCGAAACAAGTTCGCCAATGACAATTTTTACTTATTCCGCATCTTAAAATACGTTTGGGTCGACTCACTGTTGAATTTGGCAAAACGTACGTACGGTGAGCGCGACTCAACGCTGAGCTGGCAAAACGTATTTAGTGAATCTCCGGGTGAGATTTGAAAAACGCCTTTCGCTCTTTTTTCATGTCGTCCCGCTCTTTTATGAGCGCGGCATTGACTGCGGCAATCTTTTTGTAGAGCGTGTAATACGGAACAGGCGCGGAAGAAAGCTTGATGTCCTCTTCTTTTTCGCCAGTCGGAACGAAGGCGCGTCGCTCTTCGCTTGCGTTCTGCAAAATCCACTCTCTCTCATCAGAAAGCGTCCAGCCTGTGACCTCGCCTTTTGAAAGCGTCTTTAGCTTCGTGATTTGGCAAAGGCGGAAAATCTTGTCGCCGCCTGCTTCTTCGATTGCGTCGCGGAAAGGGCGGTCTGATTTGAACGGAAGCGTGAAAATCTTTTTGCGCTCGCTCTCCGTGTCCTCAAAAGCAAAGCCTTCTGTGTCCGAAAACTTCTTGAACGCATCGCTTTTCTTGAACTCTTCAAAATCGAACGATGGCGAAAACTCGTAAGCGTAGACGTTCCCCCAAAGAGATGAGGCAAGAGATTCGCGCTTTCTCTGGTTTGTGACAGGGAAAATGTAGGCGCTTTCGACTTTGAGGTTTTGCGGCAAAACGGCGTTCATTTTTTCGACGAAATCACTTTCGCTCATCGGCTCAAGAAGCACGCACGAGGCAACTTCGTCGAGCGAACGCACGCCAAGCGAGAGCGTCGAGGCGAACTCAAGGCGCGGAATCGGGTTGAAGCCCATTGTGTAGACGACGGGGAGGGAAGCGCAAAGGAAAGCGCGCTGCATAATCTCGACCTGCATCAAATGCGACACATACTCGCCGCCGTTTATCTTCGTGAACGTGAAAAGACAGCGGTAGAGAATCGGGATATTGTCGCCTTGCTTTAGCGCCACTTTGTCTGGAACGCTCAACGCTTCAAGCTCCTTTGCGTCGTCCTTTGCAAAGTGGACGCTCTTCGTCGCCGAGCAAACGCCGCAGCGCTCTGTGCACGGATTGTTGCAACGGGACGTCAAAACGGCTTTGAGCGAGCGATTCCATTCGCGAACAAAGAACGATTTTGGCTGACCGAGGTTCACGCTGTCCCACGGCAATTTTTCGTCGAGGAGTCTTTCGCGAAGGATTTCGCTTCGAACGTCCCAGTCCGCGCTTTCAAAGACAGCGTTCCAAATCGCCATGTTCTCGCGAAGATGGTCTTCCCAAGCGTCAAGGCGCGCTCCTTTTTTGTAGGCTTCAAGGATGAGAGCGCCTGCTCTCTCGTCGCATCTTGACAAAAGCCCTTCAAGATACGCGACGTTTTCGTTGTGAGTGCCGACTTTGAACTTTCCGCGCGGAAGGTGTGAGCGGACATAATCCATTTTCGCCTTTGATTCCTCAGGCGTAATCTGTCGAATCCACTGATACGCGGTGTGCGGCTTTGGAATAAAAGTGCCGACATTGACGTTGCACTGTATTCCAGTCTTTTCCTGCAAGTCCAAAAGAAAATCCACGATTGCTTTTTCCTCGCTTCCCTCTGCACCCGCCTCGACTTGAGTCGGGAGCGGCATGTCGCACCACGGGGAAGAGGCGTTTTTTGCGCCTGCGAGGTTGTTTCCGAGCGGAAGCCCAATCATAAAGTAGAACTTGGCTTTGTTCCAGCCTTTTTTCTTTGCTTCGAGGATAATGTCAATCAAATGCTGGGCGTAAACTTCCTTGTTCACCGAAAGCTGCCACATTTCGTCAGGCGTTTCCACCGCGAACGTAAGCCCGCCCTTTCGCACTTCGGAAAGTTTTTCCAAAAGCGGCAGCGACATGCTGTTGACCTTGAGAGAAGGAAGCTGGAAACTGACGTTCTCGCCGTTGTATTTTTTGTTGAGCGCGTCCAACAGATTGCCGATTCCCTCGTAATCCGCTGACGAAAGCGACATCAGGCTGATTTGCCTGTAACCCGCTTTTCTGACAAGGTTGTCGACCTCGCTGAAAATGAACTTGGCTTTCTTCATTCGCTGCGGGCGATAGTAAACGCCGGCATGGCAAAAGCGGCAGCCGTTCGGGCAACCGCGCATAATCTCCACAGTTCCGTGGTCCTGCACCATCTTCACGCTCGCAAGCGGAAAGTATGCGCTCACAGCCTCTTTTTGCCCGAAATCCGCCTGAAGCGCTCTCGTGGCAACGACGTGCGCTGTCTTTTCCATGCTCATGTCGCGCGTCCAAACGTGCGGCGAGCGCGCAAAATGCGAAAGAAGCTCGCTTCTGGATTTCCCGCTTTTTTTCATCAGCGAAAGCTCTTCTACAAGCGAGAACAAATCGTCTTCCGCCTCTCCGATAAACACAGCGTCGAAAAAATCGCTGAAAGGCGCAGGATTTGTAACGCCGCAGCCGCCAGCGAACACAATCGGGTCGCTCTCGCTTCTGTCGCGGGCGAGAAGTGGAACGCCGCCTGCTTCAAGCATCGCAAGAACGCTCGTGATGCCAAGCTCATAGCCGATTGAAAAGCCAATCATGTCGACGTCTTTGAGCGCCATTCCCGTTTCAAGCGTGTAAAGCGGAATGTTTTTCGCCTTCAAAAGCGCCTCAAAGTCCGTGTCGGGCGCAAAAACGCGCTCACAGCGAATGTTTTCGCTCCTGTTCAGCCCGTTGTAAATGATTTTGACCGCCTGATTGCACATCGCGATTTCGTAAAGGTCTGGAAAAGCGATGGCAAAGTTGTATTTGCTCTCCTCGCCTTCGTTTTCGTGTGCTTTTATGATTGCGCCAACCTCGCCTCCAAGGTATCGCGACGGGTTTTGCACCGCGCAAAGCTCAGTGCCTATCTCTTCAAGTGGATTTATCAGTTTCATTGTCTTCTCCTTGTGATTTTTTTTCAGGAAAGCTCGCCAGTGACTCGGAACGTCGTTTCCATAACTGTGGAAAGCCCGCCAGTGAGTCGGAACGGCATTTCCACAACTGTGGAAAGGTCGCCAGTGAGTCGGAACGGCATTTCCACAACTGTGGAAAGGTCGCCAGTGACTCGGAACGGCATTTCCACAACTGTGGAAAGCTCGCCAGTGACTCGGAACGGCATTTCCATAAACGTGGAAAGGTCGCCAGTGACTCGGAACGGCGTTTCCACAACTGTGGAAAGCTCGCCAGTGACTCGGAATGACCTTTCCATAAAAATTATGTGCCGTTTTTTGAAGAATTATATCAATTCTTGGAAGTCAAGACGGCGGGCGCTGATGCTCATCAGCAATCCCACGCAAATCATTGCTGTCCAAAGCGACGAGCCGCCATACGACATAAACAAAAGCGGGATTCCTGTAATCGGCATTATGCCCATAACCATTCCGACGTTGACGATGAAGTGGAAAAAGAGCATTCCAAGGATTCCGCCTGAGATATAGTAGCCGTAGTTGTTTGTTGTGGAGCGGATTATGTAGAGGATTCGCATCAATATGATAAAGTACAAGATGAAAACAACGCAACAGCCGACAAATCCAAGTTCTTCGGAAAGGATACTGAAGATAAAGTCTGTGCTTTGCTCTGGCAGGAACTGCAAATGGCTTTGAGTGCCTTGCAGATAGCCTTGCCCGAAGAGGTTTCCTGAGCCGATGGCGATTTTTGACTGTATGATGTTCCAGCCAGCGCCGCGCGGGTCAACTGACGGGTCAAGAAAGACGATGAGTCTGGAAACTTGGTATGGCTTTAGGACTTTTCCTGCCGCGATTGAGGCAACGAGTGCAAAAACGATGATTCCGAAGACTGTTGAAATCCAAGTGTAATAGCGGTTTCTGAAAAAAATGCGCGCAAGAAGAGCGATAATCATGATGATTGCGCTTCCGACTGTGAGCAAAAGGCGAAGGTTTGAGTTCGTGAGCAACTGCATTGCGGGGATTGCGCCTTGGTAAATCTCTTTTTCCCAAATCGGAAGGACGGTGAGGACAATCGTGAGCGAACCCGCTGATATAAAGATGAGAAGGTAGGGGAGCTCAATTCCCGCGATAAATCCCATCGTAATAAATATCGGAAGGTACACGCTGGCACTTCCGAGGTCGGGCTGCATGAGAATCAGTCCCATCGGGAGGAGGAGCATCATTCCTGCTTGCATAAAGCGCTTTTTTGGCGACATTGTTTCTGTTTTGTCAAAGAAATATGCGAGCGTCAATATGAAAAGCACTTTGCAAAACTCTGCGGACTGTATTCCAAGCCCTCCGATTCCGAGCCAGCTTCTGGCGCCTTTTACTTTTTTTCCGAATATGAGGGTGATAACAAGGAGAACTATCATCAGCGCATAGATTTTTTTTGCGTGCTGATAAAAAAAACGGTAATCAAAGAGCGCAAAGAAAAGCATTATGATGATTCCTGTTGACGCCCAGATGATTTGCTTTACATATTCTTTCTTCACGGAAATTCCCTCTGAGTTCACGCCTGATGAATAGATGAATGATATTCCGAGCGTGATTAACAGCAACACGCAGAGAAAAAGAAAAGCATCGAATACTGAATATGATTTTGACTGCATTTGTTCTACTCCCGTCTGACGTTTGACTGCATAAGATATCTAAAGCCGAGTGTCGATATTGCTTCGTCATAGGTCTGGTTTGCAAAGATTCCCTGCAAGATGATGTTTGTGCAGTATGGCGCCCACCATTCCCAAGTGTTTACGGCCTCAACGAGCGTCACAACGATGACTTGCTCTTCAACAGGTGCGTCAAATGGCGCATAAGCGACCATCCACGAATGCCAATGGTCTTTTCCGTAGCCGTTGACTTCCGCAGTTCCTGTTTTTCCTGCGATTTGGATAAATTTGTTGTGCATTGGGTATTCAGCAGAACCGTCCGTGATTGTGTATCGGAGTGCGTTCTGAACTTCGCGCCATACGGCTTTTTCAACGTTCGACTGATGAAGCACTTCTGGTTGCACTTTTTCGAGAACTTCTGCGTCAGCTCCAGGCGCTCTTACTTCTTTTAGCAAATGCGGTTTGTAGATTGTGCCGCTGTTACAGACCATTGCCATCATATCTGCGATGTGAAGAGGGGTTACAAGCGTGTATCCTTGTCCAATTGACATATTCATTGTGTCGCCATCAACCCATTTTTCGTGGTAGCGTCTCTCTTTCCACTGTGCTGTCGGAACGAAGCCTTCTTTTTGCGATGGCAAATCGATTTGAAGCGATTGACCAAAGCCGAACTCTTTGGCGTAACTTGCAATACTGTCGACGCCGAGATAATCGCGTCCGACAATCCAATAATAAACGTCGCAAGACTGCGCAAGTCCGTTTTTCAAGTCAAGCCAGCCGTGTCCTGGATATTTTTTGTGGCAGTTGAAAACGCGCCCACCATAAACGATGCGTCCTGAGCATTCGATTGTTTTGCTTGACGGGAACACTTTTTCTGCAAGCATTGCTGTCGACATAATCGTTTTGAATGTTGAGGCTGGCGGATATTCTGCGTCAACAACGCGGTTCAAGAACGGCTGATTTTTTTGCTTTGCAATTTTCTGGTATTGTGCCGCTGAATCATCTGAATTGAAGATGTTCGCGTCAAAATATGGATAAGATACCATCGCAAGAATCTCGCCTGATGCTGGTTTTAGCGCAACAACAGCGCCAACGCGTTCTCCTAGTGCCTCTTCTGCGAGTTTTTGGATTCTTGAGTCAATTGTGAGGACGAGGCTTTTTCCGCTTTGTGGTGGTGTGATTTCTGGTTTTGTGGAAATAATGCGTCCTTTTGCGTCGACTGTCCAGCTTTCTTTTCCTGCGACGCCTTGCAAAAGGCTGTCATACTGCTTTTCGATACCACTTTTTCCGATAATCGAGTTCGCTTTATAGCCCAAGTTCCACATCATGTTCATTTCTTCTTTTGTGATGTCGCCAACATATCCCAAGACGTGTGAGATTGAGCCTGTTTCAACATAATATCTGTTTGGTTTTGACCGCCATGAGACTCCAGGCAAATCGTAACTGTTTTCTGCGATGTTTGCGATTGTCTCAAATGGAATGTTTGCCTTCACTTCAACAGTGGTAAAAGACATTTTTAGCGGTTTGATTTTTTTGTCGATGTCGGTTTTTTTTATTCCCAAGTATGAAGCAAGACGCGCTGTTACTGTGTCGTAACGGTCTGCGGGGATTTTTCCGGGTGTGACATCGACAGCGAAAGAGTCAATGTTGACAACGAGCGGATAATCGGCGTTTCTGTCAAATATTTCTCCTCGCTGAGCGGGGATTGTGTTTAGTTTGCTGGACATATTTTGAGATTGGCTTCGATACTTTTCGCCTTCAACGACCTGCATTGAAAACAATTTCAAAATATAAATTACGAAAACTGCAATGATAATGAAAGCAAGAACGAGCATTTTGCCGTTCTTCTCAGCAGAGTTAAGCGATGTGCGTGCGTTTTCGGTATCGAGCATCATAAACTACTCTCAGGAATTAGCATATAACTGAACAAATCCAAGAACTTGAAGATAATAGGCGCCAAAAGTGCATTTGCGGCAAGTTCAAAGTAAAATGCAATTGTTGACGGGTCATATGGCAAAACGATTGACGGATAAAACAGCGATATAAACCATGCCAAAAAGAATTTCGCCGCTGTCATTATGAGCCCCATAATAACAGGAATGAAAAAACCGCTTGCATTGATTGTCTGGCTAAAAATACCTGTGCAATAGCCGATGATGACTCGAACAAGACAATTCAAGCCAATTGGTGCGCTACTCAAGAAATCAAGGAATATTCCCGACACGAATCCAGATGCTTCGCCAAATCCCTTTCCATTTCGTATTGAAAGATAAAGTACCGCAATAAGGGCAAAATCTGGAACGGCAGGCAATACCAAAACGTTTGATAAAACTGCTGATTCAAAAAGAGAAAAACAAAGTAAAACTATTATGGCAGATAAAAAAGAGCGAATCATTGTACATCAACCTTTGTTACATTCGGTGCAGACTGGTCAACAACTATTACTGTTTCAAGTCGCGCAAAATCAATGATTGGCGCGATTTCAATCGAAAGCGATGAATCATAATCGAGAACTTCGACGTGCGTGACTGTGCCAATAGGAATGTCTCGCATATAATTATCGTTTTCGCCAGAAGTTACGATGACATCTCCATCTTGAATATCGTTTGCGACTTTATTTCTGATATATTGAAGTTGAAGTGTGCCGTCAACTGTTCCAAGTCCCTTAGCAAGTCCGACATCTCTGGTGTTTTGGATACGCGCAGAAATATTGCACTGAGTGGAGTAGAGTGGCATAACCATGCTTGTGGAATAACCAACTGTAACAACTTTTCCGACAACACCAACATTGCCGTTCTGGATTGCAATAACAGGCATATTCTTGCGAATCCCGTTTTTGCTTCCTTTATCAATCGTAAGAGAACTGTATGTGCTGTTCAAATCTCTGGCAATAATTTGCGAAACGATGTTTTTCTGATCAATGTTGCGTGAAAAATCAAGTTGCTCACGAAGTCTTTCGTTTTCTTCTCGAATTTCAGCATTATTTCTCCGCATGTATTCGTAATCTTTAAGTTTTTCAGAAAGTTCTTCGTACTTTTTTTTCAAACTTGAAAGTTCTCGAACAGAATTAACAGAATCTGCAACTCTATCAGTTACAACGTAAACATATTTGCTCATTGTAGACATAACTGTAAAGCCGATTCTGTTAAAATCAAGCAAAAAGCCTCCAGAATTAATTGCTAGCAAAATTCCAGAGCCAACAGTAAGAAGAACAAGCATAAACTCGGATAAATGCTGCACAAACCAGTTTTTCCTGTGAAAAGCCATAAAAGTGCCTCAAAAATCCTCGTTAGTCGTTGAGATTATCGTAAATTGAACGGTCTGAAGACATATCGCGGAAGAGTTCAAATGCTTGTCCTGCTCCAACAGCGACACACTCAAGTGGCTTCTCAACGAGAATTACAGGAACACCAGTCTCTTTAGAAATGAGCTTTGGAAGTCCTTTAAGCATAGAACCTCCGCCTGTCATAACGATACCGCGTTCAACAATATCTGCTGCGAGTTCTGGAGGGGTAAGACCAAGTGTGCGCTTGATTTCTTCAACGATTTCATTAATTGTATCTTTGAGAGCCTCTCGAACTTCGACGGAATCAACTTCAAGACGGCGAGGAAGACCTGTGATTGCATCGTTTCCTTTGATTTCCATTTTTTCGATTGTTTTGTCTGGAATTGCATTTCCGATTTCAATCTTAAGGCGTTCTGCTGTACGCTGGCCAATAATCAAGTTATGGACTGAGCGAACGTGCTTTATGACTGCTTCGTCAAACTCATCTCCTCCGATGCGGATTGAATTTGTCGTAACCATACCACCAAGAGAAATGACGCTGACTTCTGTTGTTCCTCCACCAATATCACAAATCATGTGTCCTGCTGGCTCATAAATTGGAATCTGTGCTCCAATAGCAGCTGCCAAAGACTCTTCTATGACTTCAACTTCTTTTGCACCAGCTTTCAATGCTGCTTCGATAACAGCTCGACGTTCAACTTCGGTGATGCAAGAAGGAATACCAATTTTCATTCTTGTTGATTTAATAATCTGATGACGAGGCACAATCTTTGAGATGAAGTATTTTATCATCTTTTCTGTGCTATCCATATCAGCGATAACGCCATCTGCAAGCGGACGAATAGCAATAATATTGTCAGGAGTCTTCCAAAGCATTCTTTTTGCTTCAGCGCCAACAGCAACAACATGTTTTGTACCTTTTTCAACGGCAACAACTGACGGCTCGTCAATTACAATCCCCTGTCCACGAACATAGACTAGCGTATTGCAAGTGCCAAGGTCGATTCCAATGTCCGTCGAAAATCTATCCCAGAATCCCATAATAATTCCCCCACAAATTTATTTATAACTGTTCATTTTGTTCAAAGCACCTGCGTGATTCACTTGAATACGCAATGCTTTGCGCCATTCCGAACGGGCTTTTATCAAATCACCTTCTTTCTCATAAGTTACACCTATACCATAATAGGCGTCGGCAGAATTAGGCTCTTTTTCAAGTATAATCTCGAACTCTTTTCGTGCTTCTTCATATTTTTCGTCATCTATATAAATTTGCCCAAGCAAAGTTCGACTTCGTAAAACTAATTCTTCGTTGCGACTTTCAGAATTTACACGAAAGAGATATTGCATAGCAGCTTTTGGTTGCCCATTTTTGTAATATTGTTCAGCAATTGCCATCAAAAGAATATCTGATTCTCTAACGATAAGCGCTTCTGTAAATGCTGCAATGCTTTCTTGCACTCGGTTAAGAGAAGAATAACTCAAACCAAGATATTCTGGAATATCATCTGCTTCATAACCTGCATTTTTTGCCTTGAGCAAATGCTCAATTGCCAAGTCAGAATAATAATGATATGACGAAAGAATATTTTTATAAAAATACGCTTTTCCAAGCATATATTCAAGTTGCGGAATTATTGGCGCTTTTGCATCTTGCAAAACAACTCTGATATTGTTGATTGATTCGTCAAGAAGTGTTTGTGCTGTTGTTGTGTCTGTTGAAGATACTGCAAGATAAAATGCTGCATAACCATTAAGCATTAATGCTGTTGGTTGAAAACGCTCTGTTTCAAGAACTTTTGACGTGATGTTATATACTTCATTATAATCACGATTATTCCATTGCTCATAAATTGCAGAGAACGGCGTTTGTGACTTTATTTTTGATAAAACAAATCTTCTTAAAAAATAAACTGAAACTGATAATATAGAAACAATAATAGCGAAGATAAAAAACTTGAGCAAAAATCTGTTTTTACGCTTTGTTACCGAGCGTCCTAAAACCATCTTCTTCATTGTCTACATTAACTTAGCAACCATTTGATAAAATAAAAAAAGGAAACGGAATAAGCCGAGTTCTGTCACGCAAACGCGTATATTCATCTATCCAAGAACAGCGATTACTCGCTGACTTTAGCGATTTACCCGCAGTTTAATGCTCGGAATAACAAACTGCTTCTTAATCTTGCTCCAAATGAGGTTTGCTTTGCTGCGCTGTTACCAGACACACGGTAGGCTCTTACCCTGCCTTTTCACCCTTACCGATTGCTCGGCGGTTATTTTCTGTAGCACTTTCTGTCGGCTAAAAGGTTATGACAAAAATCTTTCGATTAGTTGAAAACTGCTTTTTGCCGCCCGGTTATTATCCGGCATTTCTTCCGAAGGAGCCCGGACTTTCCTCACATTGAAATATTATCATCAATATTCCAACGCGCGAATATCCGTTTCCCTTTAATTCTCTAAATTAATCCTGTTCTCCGTCATAATCTGATGAACTTTCGTCATTATCGTCGTCGCCATCATCTTCATTCTCGGAGTATTCGTCGTCAAGACCTTCTTCGTCATCATCAAAGAACTTAAGGTCTGCAAGACTTCCTGTGTCAGTAAGTGTGAAACTACTCTCGTCTTCTGTCGGCTCTTCGTAATAAAGAATACGACTACAATATGGACAGAACATTACTTTATTACCAGCATGAACTTCATTTGCAAATTGTGCTGGCAAAATCATGTGACAACCACTACAGACAATTCCCTTTACAGAAACTATACCTTTGCGATTGCGCTTAATTATACGCTGAAATTTCAAAATGATTTCTGGATCAATTTCTGAAGAAAGAGTTTTTTCTTTTTCTTCAAGTTTATCACATTCTGATTTATAACTCTCAAGTTGCTTTTCAATTGAAGAACGACCTTCTGCAATACTGCTCTCTTGATTGTGAATCATTTCTTCTTCAATCTTGAGCTCTGCATCTTTTTCGTCCATCATCTTTTCTTCTTTCAAGAGTTCTGAACGAATTTCTGCTTCTTTTGCTTTTGCGTCTGAAATCTGCTTTTCAAGAGAATCATATTCGCGGTGAGTTGTGATACTGTCCATACCCTTTTCACCGTTTTCACGAATAGCTTCAACTTCTGCAAGTTCTGCTTTGAGATGTGCAACTTTTGCACGTGCTTCTTCAAATTCACTGTTTTTCTTCAAAAACTCTTCCTTAAGTTTTGAAAGAAGCATTTCCTGTTCATCAAGTAAACGCGGCGTATCAGAAATCTTTGTCTCTAAATCGTATTTTTCAGCCAAAATATCCTGAAGGTCTTTAAGTTTGTCAAAAACAACCTTCATTTTTTCATTATCAAAATCTTCAGCCATAAAGAAGAACCCCGTAATTTCGCTTATGTAATGTAATAATATACAGTAAAAAAAGAATAATGTCTAGAAGAAACTAATTTTGTAAAATCTTCTAGACATAAAATGAATTATATTTCGATGTAATCTCGAAGTCCTGAAGCTCTTCGTGGATGTCTTAGACGTCTTAATGCTTTTGCTTCAATCTGTCTAATTCGCTCACGAGTTACATCGAAGTAAAGACCAACTTCTTCAAGTGTCAGCGAATATCCATCATCAAGCCCAAATCGCATTTTGAGAACTTCCTGCTCACGAGGAGGAAGAGTTCCTAAAACTGAACGCAACTGCTCTTGAAGCAATGTGTAGGCTGTCTGCATTGCTGGATTTTCGACTTCTTTGTCCTCGATAAAATCTCCAAGCAAACTGTCCTCTTCTTCGCCAATTGGTGTTTCAAGTGAAATTGGCTCTCGCGCAACATTTTTGACCTGCTTAACACGACTTACTGGCCAACCAAGTTGCTGAGCAATCTCTTCATCTGTAGGCTCTCGACCAAGTTTCTGCATAAGTTGTCTGCTTTCACGAACAACTTTGTTAATCTGCTCAATCATATGCACAGGAACACGAATTGTTCTTGCTTGGTCAGAAATTGAGCGAGTAATAGCCTGTCGAATCCACCATGTTGCATATGTTGAAAATTTGTATCCCTTTCGATACTCAAATTTCTCAACAGCTTTGATAAGACCTATATTGCCTTCTTGAACCAAATCGAAGAATTGCAATCCACGATTCGTATATTTTTTTGCAATAGAAACAACAAGACGCAAGTTTGCATTGATAAGGCGGTTTTTAGCCTGTTCCATCATTATGCGACCGCGCTGTATTTCTTTTGCCATATCAAGAATTTCAGAAACAGAGTTTTCAAAATCAAACTCAAGTCTGCGAAGCCTTCTCTCAATTTTTTGAATCTGCGTATAAATATCACGAATTGTATCTGCTGAAAGAGAAAGCTCATTTTCAAGTTTTACAGCCTCTGAGCGGCTACCGAGTTTTCGACCGATATTTCGAAGTTCAGCAGGGTCTGTAATTCGGAGCTCTTTCATCAACTTTTCGCACTTGTGATTATACACATTGATTTTTTGTGTAGCATCCAAGAATTTTGCGCTGAATCGGTCAATTTCTTCTGTTTGAATATTGATATTTTGCAATTCTGGCAAAATCTTTTCGCGAAGTTTCATAAGCGCTGCATCATCAAAAATGTTTTGCGATGAATCAGTTTCAAAAAGCTGCTTTTTGAGTTGCATATAAGATTTCATTTCTGCCCAAATGAGTTTCAAATTTGAACCGTAACAACTCTTAAGACGACGCTTTTCAGCCATTTCTTCGTTGATTTCTTTTCTTGCTTTACCAGATTCATGTACATCAATTCTAGTAAATGCTTTTTGACCGATAGCATAGAATTCAGGAATAATCATTCCAGAGTTTTTTATAACATCTTTTATGATGTTTTCTCCGTTTTCCATTTTTTTTGAAAGAATAACTTCCTGTTCTGCTGTCAGCAAGTTTTCTTTTCCAATTTCGCGAAGATAAAGACGTATAGGATCGTCAACATTTGAATCCTTATCGCTAGAAACAAGGCGATGCTTTCCGTCTAATTTTTCCTCATCTTCAACAACTTCTGCTTCATCATCTGGCTCTGCAACATCATCATCTTCTGCATCGTCGTCCAAATCAGGGTCTTCTTCCATAATTTGAATGTTATTTTCAGTGAGCAGTTGAAGAACTTCCTCCATTTTTGGAGAATTGACAAAATCAGGAGTGAGAATTTCCGTAATTTCGTCCCAAGAAAGAACCTGTTTGTTCTTACCTAAATCCAACAGTCTCTCCACAGCTGGATTTGATGTCTCAAGTTCCTGTTCCATTTTTTACCCTTTCATCGCTTCGATCAGTTTATCTATGTCCATTTTCTCTTTTAAGAGATTTTGCAATAATACCTTATCATCATCGGAAGTAGGGCGCATTGCACTAATTTTTCCCCCGATTTCAATTCTCTTTCGCTCAAGACTTCGCTTTTTGAGAAAAACAAAACTATCCTGCACAGCTTTTGCTGCGTTATTCGAGAATTCGCCCTCACTTGTCATTTCGACAATTGGACGCTGTAACTCCTTGTCGCATTGGGAAATTATGTTTTCCAAAGAAAGATTATTATTATTGTTACACTCTTTAAGTACAATGAACAACTTTTTAGCAGTAGAATCCTCGAAATCCTCTGCCGATAACTGTTCTATTATATTTGGAGCTGCTGAAATATCAGAAATTATCGCAAAAAGCGCTCGTAGTTCTTGACCAATCGCCAATTGATTTTCGCCAGAAGAATCTACCTGTGCATTCTTTTGATTCACAGCCTCCGTTCTGTTGTTTTGTTTCCTGTTAAAGAAATCTCGTTTTGCAGCTTCAGGATTGAGATTGAAAACCCTACATAACTGCTCCATGCTGGCAGTTTTTTGCACACTTGACTGCAACGTATCTATATAATTGAAAAATTCTGATGCTGCTCGTGCTTTTCCGTCAGGAGTATCTTTAGAATATTTTTGTGACAATTTTGTCAAAAGATACTCATTATCTAATATAGCGTCTTTTACATCTGCTGTCAATGTTTCAGCACCGTAATTCAGCATAATTTCTGCAGAATCTTTGCCTTGCTTTAATTGAATTATTTTTACAGTCAAATCCTGTCGTCTGCAAAGCATTATTGCTCGCTCTGTTGCAGCCTGTCCTGCGCCATCTGAATCAAAGGACAATAAAACTGTATCAGCGAATCGTTTTACAAGTTGAACTTGCTCTTCTGTTAATGCTGTTCCAAGAGGAGCAACAGCATTTGTAAATCCGCATTGATGATAGGCGATTGCATCCATGTAGCCTTCGCAAAAAATTACTTGTTTTGTTTGCATGATACTTTGTTTTGCCATGTCAAATGCAAACAGAATTTCACCTTTTTTGTACCATGGCAAATCAGGAGAGTTTATATATTTTCTGTCGTTTCCATCATTTTTGGGATGCAAAAGACGACCGCCAAAAGCAACAACGCGACCTTTTCTATCACGAATAGGAAACATAAAGCGGTCTGTATATACAGAAAATTCTGGATACTTTTTGCTGAAAAGACCAGAGTCCGCCAAAAATTCATCGCTAAACCCTTGTTTTTTTAAAAAGCGATGAAGCCATTTTCCGTCAGATGGACTCCAACCAAGATTGAACTTTCTGATTGTGTCCATTGTAAGCCCGCGGTCAAGAATATACTTTAATGCAAATTTTCCGCCATCTCGGTTTAGCAAAAGGTAGTTAAAAGTTCCAGCAACTCTTGTATAAAGTTCGATGTACTGTTCTTTTCGAAGATAAGAGGAATCTACAACAGGCGCACTTCCGTTCTCATAAACAATTTCGACATTTGCGCGTTTTGCCAGTTCCTGAAGTGCTTCTGCATATGTCATTTTGTTGTATTCCATCAAGAAAGAAACTGCATTTCCTCCAGCATGGCAACCAAAACAATAATACAGTTTTTTTTCTTCATCGACCTTAAAAGACGGTGTGTTTTCATGGTGAAAAGGACAGCATCCCCACCAGTCACTTCCACGTCTGGTGAGATTGCAGTTTTCACCAATAAGTGACACGATATCCGTTCTTGCGAGTATCTCATCTATTGAGGTTTTCGAAATTAAGCCGCCCATTTATCTGCTTGCCGCCTTTTTTGTGTGTGCGGCTTTTATTTGCGCGTGCTCATCGAATGTTTCGCTGAAAGTGTGACTTCCTGCATTTTCATCTGTCAGCCTAAAGTAATAGTAATTTGTGTTTGCAGGATTTGCCACTGCTTTTAGTGCCACAAGTCCTGGATTTGAAATCGGAGTAGGGGGAATACCTTTCTCTCTGTATGTATTATAAGGACTTTCTCTGTACAAATCTTTGTAATAAATTACATCAGGGTGTGGTAATCCCTCGATTTCAGTGATGATGTACTCAACTGTAGCACAAGATTGCAAACGCATGGATTTTTCAAGGCGATTTATAAATACACTTGCAATCAGAGGCGCTTCATCAGCAACTCTGTATTCTCTTTCTACTATCGATGCCAAAATAACTTTGTCGTATAATTCTTTTCTTTCCAATGATTTTAACTCGTCGATATCTGAAATATGTGAAAAGAAATTGTCTACCATCATTCTTACAACTTTTTCGCTTTCCATGTTACGCACAAAAAAATAAGTGTCTGGAAAAAGAAATCCGTCAAGAGAAGGCGAGTCAAATCCATAATCTTCTATAATGCTTTTATTTTTTACACAGTCAATAAAATCTTTGCTTTTGCAAATTTCACGACTTTCAACGATAGAGGCAATTTTTGAAAGTGTAAGCCCTTCTGGAATAACAACGGTAATAACGTCTTGATGACCAGTTTGCAATGCTGCCATAATCTCAGGAATTGTCATTGCGTTATTAAGGTTATAACTACCGCTTTTCAAAGAAAAATCAGAGTCGATACCAAGAAATTTGTGCGAGAATGTTTTGTAACGGGCAACATAATAGAAAAAGCGAGCATTTTTTATAAGCCCTTGTTTTTCAAGTTCGTTTGCGATTTCACGAACAGAAGTTCCACTTGGAACATCAATGTGAACAGAAACAGCATTTTCTTTTGATGAGACACTGCTCATCATAAATTTTATATATTGTAGTGCTGAAAAAAAAGCACCTGCGATAAGAAGCAATGTGACAGATAAAATGGTCAGAAAAACACAAAACTTTTTCTTTTGCATAAAAAACCTTATATAAAATATCGCAATCTGTTGTTATTTTGTCAAGTTTTTCATAGAAACAGATGAACTTTAATGCAAAAAAAAATGGAATTGAACTTATCAATTCCATAAACCAAAATGGGGAGTGTAGGATTCGGACCTACGAAGCACTAGGCAGCAGATTTACAGTCTGTCCCCTTTGACCACTCGGGAAACTCCCCAAAGCCCCATGTAAATCGCTTACAAGGTCAAACACAGTGTTTGACTAAGTCTGTGCTTAAGGCAAAAAGAAAAGCCGCCAGTAGGATTCGGACCCACGACCCCGAGATTACAAATCACGTGCTCTACCAGCTGAGCTATAGCGGCATATGCTTTATTTATTTTTAACTTTTGCTGTTGTTCGTGTCGAACATGTGTTATATTATATGAGCATAAAAAAAGAGTCAATAGGTCTTTTGAAATTTTTTGCAATTTTTTTGTAACTATTACCAAAAGTGCAAAAATGTTGCCTGTTTTCACATGAAAAAAAACGTGATATAATCGCGCTATGTGTTGGAAATGTGGAAAAACAATCGACCAAGAGTATATTGGGCGCGAAGATGAATGCCCTGAATGCAAAACTGATTTACATTCCTGTCTTAATTGTGATTTTTATGCGCCAGAACTTCACGCACAGTGTCGTGAATATGATGGTGAGATGATTAGTGATAAACAAAAGCGTAATTTTTGCTCATCGTTCAAAGTAAAGCGAGTGTTTTCTTCTGTGCAAAGTCAAAAAGCGAAAGCAGAAGAGGCGCGTGAAGCGTTCAAAAATCTTTTCGGGAACTAAAAAAGAATGGAACGCGTTGATTTTGTATTTCTCGATAGTGGAACGGGCGGAATCCCGTATATGCTTGATTTGAAACAAAAATGTCCTGAGGCGTCCTGCGTTTATTTGGGCGATACAAAAAACTTCCCGTATGGTGAAAAAAGCGAGAGCGAAATAATCTCGTGCGCAAAAAGCGTCGTCGGAAAAGCAATCGAAAGGTGGAATGCAAAAGCCGTCGTCATTGCGTGCAACACTATGTCTGTGACCGCGCTCTCTTCTTTGCGCCTTTGCTACCCTGAAATCCCGATAATCGGGACTGTTCCCGCTGTCCGCCTTGCCGCAAAAGAAAGCGCGAAGCGGAGAATCGGGCTTTTGGCAACGAATGCCACCGTGAACCACCCGTACACGCAAAAACTCATCGACGATTTTGCATCGGATTGCGTCGTTGAAAAGAGAGGCGACCCTGAGCTCGTGTCTTTTATAGAACATTCGCTTTTTTTTGCGACGGACGAAGAGAAAAAGAATGCCGTGAAGCCTTCTCTTGATTTTTTTTCGTCAAAAGATTGCGATGCGATAATTTTGGGCTGCACTCATTTTACGCATATCGCGGATATTATGCGAAAAGAGGCGAGTGAGGGCGTGAAAATCATCGACAGCAGAAATGGCGTGAGTAATCATGCTCTTGATGTTGCGGAAAAAAAATATGGAAAGAACTTTTTTTCGGGAAAAAGCGATTTTGACAAGAGTTTTTTTGTGACGAAAGCGCCTTGTGAAAAAGAAGAGATGGAGTACAAAACGCTTTGCTCTTATTTTGACATTCCGTGGGGTGGAGCGGTCGATTTTTGATTTGTTTTTGCTTTTTTGAGCGAAAATCATTTTTATATTTTGAAAAATCAAGAGATTTCTTAAAAAATAATTTTGCCATTTTAAGAAAACAGGGAAATCTTAAAATGTAATTTTGCCGTTTTAAGAAATTAGGGCAAATGTTGAAACGTAATTTTGCCATTGCGTTTTTTAGCATAATTCTTAAAATGTAATTTTGCCATTTTAAGAAATCTGGTGAAATCTTAAAAAATAATTTTGCCGTTTTAAGATTTCGCGGAAAACAGAAAAAATAATTTTGCTGTTTTGAAAAGAAAGAAATTTTTGGGAGAACAAAGATGAATGATGAATTGAAAAAGCATCTTGAGAGCGTAAAAAAGACACTTTGCGACGTTGAGAAGTTTTTGCATGCTTCTCGCATTGTGAATTTTGACCTTGAGACGATTTGTCCGAGTGCGGGCATGGAAGAGCAGGGCGAGGTCGCAGCGTTCTTGTCGAACAAGGCGTTTGCTCTTCAAAAGAGCGAGGATTTTTTGAAGAGCGCAAAATATGTCTATGAGCATCGCGATGAGCTTGACGACGAGAGGGATAAAGTCTGGGCGGAAACTTGGGCTAGAGATTTCAAGCGCGAGAAAAATATCACGAGCGAAATGCAGCACGAGTTTTCAAAGATTTACAACAAGGCGTATGTGGACTGGTACAACGCAAAGAAAAACAACGATTTTGCCTCTTTTGTCCCGTCGCTTACGGCTGTTCGCGACACTGAGATGAAGCGGATTTCGCTCATCGAGGACGCTTTGCCGAACGCTTACGACAATCTTCTTGATATGTTTGAGAGGGGAATGACGAGCGTGGATTTGGACAAGGCTTTCGGCGAATGTACACGCCGTCTTGTTCCGCTTTTGAAAAAGATTATGGCGAGCAAGAAGAAAATCCGCACGGATTTCCTTTCGCGCCCTGTTACGGACGAGCAGCAAAAAAAGATGGCTCAGTATCTCCTTGAGGTCATGGGCTACGACTTTTCACGCGGCGCTTTCACGACGACTGAGCATCCGTTCACTGACGGACTCGGCAAAAACGACGTTCGCGTAACGACTCATTATCAGCCGAATATGTTCGCGTCAAGCATGTTCTCGATTATCCACGAAGGCGGTCATGCGCTCTTTGATATGAACCAGCCGACAGCCGACCACGAGCATTTTATCACTGGCAACAAGACGATGGGAATGCACGAGAGCGTTTCTCGCTTCTACGAAAACCGCATTGGTCGAAGCGAGGCTTTTATCCACTTGATTTATCCGAAAGTCTGCGAGATTTTCCCGAACGTGATGAGCGATGTCAGCGAGAAAGAGCTTTTTGAGGCGATGAACATTGTTGAGCCGAGCCTTATCAGAACGGAGGCGGACGAGTTTACATACACATTCCACGTTATTATCCGCTACGAAATCGAAAAGCTCATCGTTAACGGGGGAGCGAAAATCGAAGAATTGCGCGACTTGTGGAACAAGAAATACGAGGAATATCTTGGCGTAACGCCATCGACTGACAGCGAGGGCATTTTGCAGGACGTTCACTGGTCTTCTGGTTTCGGCTACTTTCCGACGTATGCGGTCGGCAATATGTACAACGCGATGTACTACAAGACGATGAGCGAAAGTTTCGACATCGACGAGGCTGTCCGCTCAGGTGATTTTGCAAAAATCAACGGCTGGATGAAGGAAAACGTGTTCAAGAGCGCCGACATCCTCTCTCCGAAAGACTGGCTTTTCAAAATCACAGGAAAATCATTCTCGCCTGATGCTTTCCTAGATTACCTCGAAGAAAAGTACAGCAAACTCTATGAGCTTTAAGGCATAAAAAATAATCTTTTAGCACCTGTGGTTTTCCCGCAGGTGTTTTTTTTGAAAAAATTGTTCAGCAAAAAAACGATTTTGACCAAAAATGCATAATATGATAAAGTTTTCGTATGAATAGTGATGTTTTGACGCTACAAAGTATTGCAAATACACTCGAAAAAGAGCCGCTCGCAAGTCAGCGCGTTCTTGCCAAAAATGCGGGAATCTCAATCGGACTTATGAACGCAATTCTCAAGCGCTTTGTTGAGCGCGGTTGGATTATGCTTTCGAATGTGAACTTGAAAAAACTCTCTTATGCCGTGACGCCTGCGGGAATTGCCGAGCTTTCTTCAAGAAGCCAGAAGTTTGCAAAGCGCACTTTTGAGCTTGCGAACTCTTATAATAAAACAATTTGCGATTTTGTTTCAAAAGCCAAGACTCAGGGAAAATCTGCTGTCGCGCTTTATGGCGATAGTTATATAAAGTTTCTTGTTTCTTATGCCTGTCATCATTATTCTATTGACTTTGTTGAAAAAGCCGTTACTGACGAAATCGATGAGAATGCGCTTTGCCTTGTCGGAGAGCTTTGCGATGAGGAGACTGTCGCGCGCTTAGAAAATAAGGGCTGTCAAAACCTTTTGTCTCTTATTGCAAAATAAAGGCTGCTTGATGGACAATTTGACGGACGATTCGATGGGCGAAAAAGAAATAAAATCTGACAGAAAAATCTATTGCATTTGGGTAAAAACAGGCTTGGAAGAGCATTACGTGAAGAAAATGCAGCCGCTTTTGGACGGCGCTGAAGGGGAGCTTTCGGGAACGCTTTATGTTCTCAAGAAAAAGATGCGGCTCAAAAACGGCAAGGAATATTTTGAAACGCTTTTTCCAGGCTATGTTTTTTTTGAAACGTCTGAAAGCGACACGAAAAAGTTCAAGGCGCTTTGTGAAAGCGAGGACTTTATCCGCATTTTGCCTGAGACTGCCGCAGCGCGCTTTCTTTGCGATACTGACGCAAATGTCGTGAAGTCTGTTTTGCAATACGGCTCGACAATCGATATTCTTCATGTTGAGTTCAACAAAGACGACAAGATTGTCATCACGGACGGGCCTTTCAAAAATTTTACTGGAAAGGTTGTGGCTGTAAACCGCCGTAACAAGCGTGTTAATATCCAGTTCGACTTTATGAACGGGCTTAAGGTTGTCGGTTTGTCTTACGAAGTTGTTTCTCACGCAAAATAGTGAATGAGGAGGGTGATATATGAAATTGCAGATAGAAACTTTGAAAATTATCAATTTTAAGGCTCTTCAGAATGTAACGATAAAAAATATTCCACGCCTTGCGATTTTTGTGGGTGCGAATGGAGTTGGAAAAACTACATTGTTCAGCGTTTTTGCATTTTTGAAGGAATGTCTTGTTTCAAATGTTTCAAAAGCGGTGCAAATATACGGTGGGTTTGGTGAATTAGTTTCCAGAAATCATGAGAATGAAAATATTCTCATTGAGATTCAATATCGAATGTCAATAGCAGACAGAGAGCGTTTGGTTACATACCATATTGAATTTGGCTATAACGAGAAAAAAAAGATTGTTGTGAAATCAGAGTTTTTGTCATATAAGCGTGCTGCATATGGCTCTCCTTTTCATTTCTTAGACTTCAAAGAAGGTCATGGATATGCAATTTCCAATGAGGCTGATTTTTCAAAACCTGATACAGAACTTCAAAGGGAAAAACAAGATTTAGGTGCTGCTGATATTCTTGCTCTGAAAGGATTGGGACAATTTTCTCGTTTTACGGCTGCAAATGAATTTAGAAAAATGATAGAGGGCTGGCATGTTTCTGACTTTCATATTGAGGCTGCTCGTGGAAGCAAAGATATGAGCGCAGATGCAGAGCATTTGAATAAGACTGGCGATAACCTTCAAAATGTTGCAAACACAATAAAAGAAGAATACCCAGAGATTTTTCAAAACATATTGGAAAAAATGAAAAGGCGTGTTCCTGGAATAGGGGATATAAAATCTGCTGTTACTCAAGATAAAAGACTTTTGCTTGAGTTTCAGGACAAAACATTTAAAGACCCATTTATCGACAAATATGTTTCAGATGGAACATTAAAAATGTTTGCTTATCTTGTTCTTCTTAATGACCCATCGCCACATCCACTTCTTTGTATAGAGGAACCTGAAAACCAATTGTATCCAAAACTTCTCAATGAATTGGTTGAAGAGTTCAGAGAGTATACAGAACGCGGCGGTCAAGTTTTTGTTTCTACTCATTCGCCCTCTCTTTTGAATGCTGCAAATTTAGACGATGTTTTTTGGTTCAGCAAGAAAAACGGATATAGTTCTGTTTTACGTGCTGCTGATGATAAGCAGATTGTTGCGTATATGAATGATGGGGATAAAATGGGATATTTGTGGAATCAGGGATTTTTTTCTGGAGCTGATGTGTTATGAAAGAAATTGTTGCTCTTTTGGAAGAACCGTCTGCAAAAGAAGTGCTTAGCGTGATTATTCCAAAATTATTTCCCGATATTTCTTTCCGTTGTATTGTATTCGACGGAAAGCAGGATTTGGAAAAGAATATAACCAGAAAGCTAAAATGCTATCAAAATGCAGATGCAAGATTTTTGATTATAAGAGATAAAGATTCTGGTGACTGCAAAAAAGTAAAGCAACAAATAGTAGAAAAATGTATAGAGAGTGGAAAAACATTTTATAAAGTCCGTATTTTGTGTCATGAACTTGAAACAATATTTTTAGCCGATTTGCAGGCTGTTCAAAACGGTTTGAAAACAAAAAATATCGTATCTTTTCAGAATAAGAATCCTTTTCGAAATCCTGATGACTTACCAAGTCCAAAACTAAAACTGAAAGAACTTGTTTCTCAGCATAAGGGAATATATCAAGATATATCTGGCTCTCGTGCAATTGCTCCTTATTTGGACTTGAACAATACACGATCTTCGAGTTTCAAAAATCTCGTATCAGCAATAAAGACTCTTGCTGAATAGGGAAGAATAATGAAATAAAGGCGGTTGGTTTCTGTGGTTTCAGAGATCGACCGCCTTGTTTTATATCTAAGGCGAGAGTAGGCAAGGGGTAGTTAAGTGTATTGGAAGAGTATTGGAACAGTATGGATAAAAGCGGGTGGAAACAAAAAAATCATGTCATAATTGGACTTGAACGATGTGCTCTTCGAATTTAGGCTGTGGAATTTTCAAATTATCCGTGGTATATTGAGATTGTTGAGGAAACTATGGCGAAACTGCGAATTAAGAATTTTGGTCCTGTCAAACAAGGTCTTTTAGACAACGATGGTTTCATTGAGATTACACCGCTTACAGTTTTTTGTGGAAATCAAGCTACTGGAAAAAGTACGGTGGCAAAACTGTATTCAACATTTCTTTGGCTGGAAAAAGAATGTTCCCGTTATAAGCCAGAGGTAATAGATGAGCATCTGCCTGATTTTATTACGTTATGCAAAAACCAACGGATTGAAGAGTATCTTACAGAAAAAACGGAACTAGTTTATATAGGTTCAATTTTCTCATTTTATTATACAGACGGAAAACTTCGTTGTAATGCTGAACTCTATAATTCTTTTCTGCTTGAGTATAAACGCCCAAAAATAATGTATGTTCCATCCGAACGTAATTTGCTTGCAACCATTGAGGATGCAGAAAATATAAAAAATCTTCCGCTAATGCTTTCTGTGTTCCTTGATGAGTATAATAAAGCAAAAAAGAATTCAAAGACAGGTTTGTTCAAAATTCCAGTTTCAGATATAACTGTAAAATACAACAAAGAAAATTTATCTACTCGCGTAATTACAAAAGACAATGAAAGTGTTTCAATTTATAATTCATCAAGTGGAGTTCAGTCTGTTGTGCCGCTTTCTATTGTTACTCGCTTTCTTGCAGAGAATTCTGTGTTTGATTTAGAGAAAGATATCCAGTCTCTTAGCAATAATGAAAAAAAACAGCTGAAGCCTGTCCTTCAAAATCCTTTGTTCTTTCAGTTCGGCGGTTATGAGCAGGCTGAAGAAATTATGGATGCTGTTTTGTATGGCAGAAAGTATGACAAAGAACAATATGAAAAAATCAGCATTGCTTTAAAACCTTTTTTTAACTCGTGCTTTGTTAATATTGTTGAAGAACCGGAGCAGAATCTTTATCCAGACTCACAGTCAAAAGTCCTTTATGAGCTTATTGAATGTATGAATGTAACGGAAAATAATTCTCTTTTCTTTACTACACACAGTCCTTATATGCTTTCTTTTTTGACCCTTGCAGCGAAAGCGGATAATTTGTTAAAAAGAGGTGTTCCTGAAGAAAAAATTGAACCAATTGTTCCTGTAAAAGCTGCTGTTTCTGGTAAGAATATATCTGTTTATGAAACTTTTGAAGACGGTTCTATACGCAAATTAGAGCCATATGATGAACTTCCTTCTGATGATAATCTTCTGAATAAGGCTATGGCACAAGGTAATGAACTATTTGCACAATTGATTGACTTGGAGCAGGAGTTTTGCGGATGACATTTTTTGACTATTCTGAAAAGGTAAATCCAGTTGATGAATTTGGAATACGTGATGATGAAAATGGTAAAGAAAAACTAAAAGCAAGTATCCTTGCAGAAAATCCTGAATCACCATTTTCCGCAATTCCTGTAAAGGAATTACCTGCTTTTATAGATTATGATAATAAGAAAGACTGGAATGCAATCATAGAATCTTCTGGACGGAGTGATTTTAATTTTATAGCCGTTGATAATAACATCCCATATTATGACAAGAATGGTAATGAAAAAAATCGTTGCGATGCCATGATATGGACTGAAAACACAGTTGTCTTTATAGAACTCAAAGACAAAGCTAAAGATTGGCTGGATGACGCTATAGTACAATTAAAGTCAACTATAGAATTATTTGAAGAAACAGATGGACTGGACAAATTTAAATTTAAGAAGGCATATGCTTGTAATAAATCACGTCCCAGTTTTAATCATCAGTTCAAAGACAGAATGCAACAATTCTTTCGTGATACCAGAGTTTCTCTGCATCCTGAGATGGTTATTAAGAATGTGAAGTAAACCTTTTTCAAAAAATCTTAGTTTGTAAAACCCAATGCGTACTTAACTGAGAATTAGGAATTACGCATTGGGTCTTGCTTTTTATGCCACAGTTACTAAGGAATCGATATTTGCAGTAAAGTAAATATTTCCTGGCTTTGTAACAATACTCACATTGTAGCCACCAGCGGCAAGGTCAGCAGGAATTGGAGCCTCGACCACATTTGAGCCACGACGATTATAAACAGAAAGACGAATAATTCCGTTTTCATTCTCAAAAAACACACCTTGATTTTTATCTTCAATGTCGAACGAGAGATTTCTACCGTGCAAACGAATAACCTTTCCTGCTGTTACAGAAAGATTTGCACTCTCGCTTGCATCAGCATTCAATGATGTAACTCTGTATAGTTTTGCACCGCTTGAGCTGTCTGGAGGAACTTGCTTGTATTCGAGCTTTGCCTTGACTGTTGCAATCGTATTTTCGTTTGCATTGAACAAAAATCCCAGCGTATGATTTCCAACACCGAGCGTAAAGCCGTCCTGAATATTCGCGCAAGTTCCTGTCGCATTTGCACGAAGAGAGCCGAACGGCAACTCAACGCTGTAGCCCTTTGCAAGATATTTTGTAACGATAGTATGCTGTACGCTAAGCATACCCAAATAATCCGCCTCTGTAAAAGAGGAATTCCAATCTGCCATTTCACTTGCAAGCTCTTTCTGACTTAAAGTCTGTGAACAAGAACTCTTAAAGCAAAAACCGTCTTTTTTCTCGTCTGTAACGAGAGGATTTTTCATCGTTTTGATGTTTAGCATCCTAAATGCCCTCCATGATAAATTCGCAAGAATAATCGCTGCGTACGATTTTCTTTGACAAGGAGAGCCTATTATGATAGAATTATCAAAGTTAGTTTTTAGAGAATCATAATATGGCTCTCGACCGATAAAGCTCTTAGTAAAGATGTTGGCGCACCTTTAAGAAAGAGCTTTTTTTATTTGCTTTTCATTTTTTATCCTCCATGCTTTTTATTTGATTCAAAAGCCCTTGTTTGAGCATTTGACCACCGCCTTGAGCAATTATCCTGCCAATATGGAATTGTTTTTCTAACAATAGAATAAAGGTTGCGATAATTGCAAAACAATTTGCCTCTGCTTCTCCGTGTGCACTCTGTTGCGTATGCCTAAAGAGCATGCGCGCATACTCATGAAAGATAATCTGCATTATTTCTGCTGCACTTTTCTTGTCGTTATACGCAATCATACGGCAAATCTTTCCGCTTACAGCATCTGGAAAAACAAGACACAGCCCTTCTTTCCACAAGCTCAAAGATGTATCGTACAAAGTCATTAAGTTTTCTTTTTTGAAGGAAGAATACTTTTTTATCACAATACCCTTATCGCTAATCATCTTTTTGTAATCAAAGTCTTCCTTGTAATATTCTTCCTCGCTGAAAAGATTTACTACTGCCAAAATGATTTCGTTTAATCTCCAGCTAGGAAGAACATATTGAAGATTTTCGTCCTCGATATTTTGTTCTTCTGTCATTTCCTTCCTCTTTGCTTTTATTCTTGTTGGAAAATAGAACTTTTGTATTCGTCCATTAAAATTTCCACCAACCTTTTCTTTTGGTTCAAACTTAAATTGTCTTTGCTAGATGCTAGCAAAATCTCAAGTTGGTCATAACCATAATTCGCATCATTGCCAAGCAAATAGTCGCTTGTTGTATGAAGAATATTTGCAATGTTTGCAAGAATTTCCGTCTTTGGAAGCCTATTGCTTGTCATATAGCGACTAAAAGCAGCTTCTGTAATACCGCATAATTCGCACAGTTTTTTTTGCGAAAAGCGGTTTTTTTTCATTAAATCTTTTACCCTCCTTGCAAAAATGGTTTCTCCTGTAGTGTTCATAACGCACCTATCCTTTGCCTCTATGGCGTTTGTGCAAGAAAACTTCTCTAAAAGAAGTTCAACAAAATAAGTAAAGTGTAATAAAACATTCACCTTACATTCATTAGTTTATTATACTTTTGATGAATTGTCAATGAAATATTAGCCAAAAGTATAATAAATAATTTTACAAGCCTTTCAGAATAATTCCGCAAGCTTTATCAAAAGATTCTGTAAGTCTTACGGAAAGATTTGGCAAGGTTTGTAGAAAGATTTGGCATGTAAGGTGTAAAATTATTTTAGGTGCAGTTAAAGAAAATAGCTCAACTTACGGTTTTGTTGTAAGTTGTTTTTTATAATTGTTTGTGATAGCATAACATTTGATGAGTGTGAGCGACAAATCAAAATTACATCGAATAAAAATTTCTGGTTATAAATCAATAGGAACAGAAAGAAATAGTGTTGATTTGGAACTATCTGATGTCAATATCATAATAGGACCGAATGGAGCTGGAAAAAGTAATATAATCTCATTCTTTAAGATGCTCAACAATATGATGACAGGTGCATTTCAGGGATATGTTGGTAGAAATGGTTCCGCAGAAAATTTTTTACACTTTGGTTCTAAGAATACGCAGTTAATAAATGCAAGTTTGGAATTTAAAAACAGTTGCAATACTGATATATATGAGATTATGCTTGCTAAGGCTGTCCAAGATTCATTGATTTTTCTTTCCGAATCATTGACTTGGAATGGAAGAAAAATTGAACTGGCAAGTGGTCAAAAAGAAAGTTACTTACTTTCGGAAAATGCAATTCATGCAAGTGAAAAAATTGTTCGAGGAATTTTGTCAAATTGTAGAGCGTTCCAGTTTCATGATACCTCATCCACAGCGTATATTCGAGGCACGAGTAAAATTGAGAATAATCGGTTTTTAATGAGCGACGGAGGAAATATCGCTGCGTATCTCTATATGCTTAAAAACAAAGAGGAGTATAGAAAGTATTATAACCGCATTGTTGAAAGAATTCGTTTTGTGATTCCGCAGTTTGCAGATTTTATACTTGAACCGCAAATGCTTAATAATGAATACATACGGCTTCAATGGAAATCTACGGATGGTTTTGAATATCCTTTCGGTGCAGAACAATTTTCTGACGGTTCAATTCGTTTTATTGCATTAGCAACTCTTTTTTTACAACCTCCAGAACTTCTTCCAAATGTAATCGTTATTGATGAACCAGAACTTGGTCTGCACCCTCAAGCCATTGATATTCTTGCTTCAATGATAAAGACCGCTTCTCGTTATACTCAGATTGTTGTTGCAACTCAGTCTGCTCGCTTGATAGATAGTTTTGAGCCTTCTCAGATTATTGTTGCAGAGTATGATAAAACTGAAAAATGCAGTTCATTTAAACATTTAGACGAGAAAGAATTGGAAAACTGGCTTGAAGATTTTAGTATCTCTGAATTGTGGGAAAAGAATGTACTTGGAGGTCAACCTTGAAGCGGATTTTTGTGGTGACCGAAGGACAGTCTGAGACCAATTTTGTAAATCGTGTTCTTTCTCCGTATTTCTTACCTTATGAAAAAATATTTATTCCGACCACTGTGCTTACAAAAGCTGATGAGCGAAAAGGGAAAATGCACAAAGGCGGAATGTCAAGCTATGAGAAAGCACGAACTACTATAAAAAAAGATTTGACTTATACTGGCTCTCCAGATGTTTTTGTAACAACAATGTTTGATTTTTACAGGCTTCCCTCTGATACTCCTGGATATAACGAAGCACAGAAAATTGCAGAGCCTTATGAAAAGATAGCTTTTTTGGAACAAAAGATGCTTGATTATGAAAAATTGGCTAATCAGACTGTGTTTCATCCGTATATTCAGTTGCATGAATTTGAGGCATTGTTATTTTCAGATATAAGTTTATTGGGTGATGAATACTTTGAATATGATATTCAACCATTGAAAGACTGTATTGCACAAAAGAAAAATCCTGAGTTAATAAATGATGGAGCAGAAACAGCTCCGTCCAAACGGATTCTTAATTGTATTCCAGATTATGATAAAGTTACAGCAGGTGTTTCTGTGCTTGAAAAAATTGGTATAACTGCTTTATGTTCTAAATGTCCTCATTTTTCAGAATGGATTGATTGGATAAAAAGTAGTTAAGTTGTTTCGCGAGAGTTTGAAGAAATAAGCATTATTATTCATAATCTGAACATATTGACAACGGTTGTTTGCTGTATTAATATAAAGCCATTAAAGGCAGCTTTTGTTTTGCGCGGAGCTTGGTTCAAGCACGTTTGCAAAAATTGCGAATATTCTTCCTTTGTTTTCCGTCTGCATTTGTACATGTCAGACGGTTTGGGGAGAAGGTGTCTTTAAATTTTTTGCCTAATATCCAAATACATTATGAATTATCATCTCATTGACATGCAAGATACTGCGGTAGGACACCCGACAGAAATGTCGTGCGTGCCAATGGGAAGATTGTAGGCATTTTTTTTGTGCTTAGAATGGAAGCTGCTAGTATCTATAAAAGTATAAGACTGAGGTAAAATACGATGTTAACAATCTCAGAAATGCAAGAAACAATTAATTCTTCAGAAATATCTGATAAGCACTTTTTAAATCTTCATATTACAATTGAATCTTATATAAAACGATTGCTACTAATTGGATTAAGAAATAAAGGTGCTCAATATGAAGTTGCAAAAAAATGTGTAAATAAATTTTATGCTCAACCATCAGAAATGATGAAAATTGTATGGAGATTGTTGGATATTAGCAATAAAGAACTTGAAGAAGATAAGACATATACTCCAATAAATAATTGCCATTTAAATTTTACATCTTTTTATAGAAATCAAAGATTGCATGGAGTAATTCCTGAAATTCAAGATGAAAGCTTTTTGGAGTTATTGATAAAAATTGATAAAGCATATATTAATTTACTTGAAAAAACGTGTCAAAGACTTAGAAAAGCGAGTTGTTTTGATACTCCGAAAGAATGGAGAATTTCAAAAAAAGGTGTAATAACTGATGAAGATGAAGTAATGGAAAACTTACTTAAAAATAAAAAGAAAACAAAAAAAATGAGTAGAGATGAAGCTGAAACGATTGTACAAAATTTGGAACTTTAAAAGCTTCATTGTGCTTAGGAAAAAGATTTATGCAAGTTAAATTGTTGGAAAATAAATCGGCAGAAAAAGTTTGTTCGGAGCAGCAAGTATATAATTCAAAAAAAGCATCAGAATATAAAAGATACTATAGTATTTTCTCTATTGCAACTTTGGTAGGTTCGGTTTCTACAGTTCCTATTATTGCTACTGATTGTCCCAAGTGGCTTTGTATTATTTCTGCTATTATTGTTGTTGTTTCGAATGGTATTAACTCGATTTTTAAATTTCATGAAAATTGGCTTTATTGTAGGAATCTTTCTGAACTTTATAAAGTTGAGTACAATAATTATAATTGGGGAATAAAAGATTATAAAAATCTAACGGTACAAGAAAAGGAATGCTTGTTTCAAAACAATATAAGTGATTTAATCGCTAAAGGAAATATGGACTGGTCAAAATTAGAAATTGCTGGTAAGGAGGAAGAAAATAAAAAGAGTTGATCATTTATATGATGAAGAGTTCTTTAAAGAGTTAGAGATGTGGAATGCAATTCCAAAGAATTATGATAATTCTTTGCCATTTATTTTAAATGAGTGTATTTTTCAGATGTCTGTGTCAATTGAGGAAAGATTAGAAGATGGAGATGATTATTATGAAGTTTTAAGGCAACATCTGAATACTCGAGGCAAGGCTTTTCAAAAGTGCATAGAGGAATTAATGTTAAAATATTCTTGGATTGAAGAAATTAATAAAATTATTAATATAGAAAAGCGTCCATTTATTTTGTATTTGCAGGATTTTGCCAAAAAAAATTATATTTTTGAACATGGTACTATGATAAAAGCAGAAAATTATTCTGGAAAATCAGATATATGCTTACTTGCAGAAAAATTTCAAGATACTTTTATTGTATATGTAAGTATCCCTTTTGATGATGCAGAAATTGATTATACATGTTTGAATATGATTCATGGAGAACATAGAAATATTTTAAGGATTGATTGTGATAGAAATTGGCTTGATATAGTAAAACTTTATATAAAAGAGGCTTCTTGTATTTTAGTTAATATAAAAGATTTTGGCAATGGAACTAAAAAGGAAATAGATTTTATAAAACAAGAAAGTCTTCTAAATAAAACAGTTTTCTGCACAGACAATAAACAGTTAGTTTTTGATTATATTGGTGAAAAAGTTGATTTTTTAGATAAAGACTATATAAGTGTTGGAAACATTTATAGTAATAATTTGTATATTCGTTCAGAACAATATCTTCCTGTTTCTGTTTTATGGATAAATGGAGATTCAAGAAAAAAAATAGAAGAACAATTATCTGAGATTGAAACTCTATTTATTGAAAAGTATAAGAGTGGAGAGAAATGTAGTGTGGCTATTCAACTTGATGGTTGTTTTGTTGCAATAGGAATGGCTATCGCTCTTGAAGATTTTTCTAGAATAGTTTCCTACTTATGGTCAATTATTAATTTGATAAGTTTTTATAGTAAAAAAAAATTAAAAAATCGAAATAAGTTATTAAGCAGTTTTTTATCTTATTTTTTAGTTTTCAATAAGATGTTGTGCAAAACAGAGGATTATAAAGCTGTTTTATTAAAAAATAAGGAATTTTTGTCAAATTATTGGCACACAAGTTTTCTTGCGAATATAACTGTTATGATTAATAAGTTTTTGATAATGAAATCTTTGCAAAAAAATATTTGTATTGAAAGATAACTTAATAAGTAGACGAATGATATATGTCGTTTTGAAAAATAATAAAAAATACCAAATCGAAATACAGAAAAAACTTGGAGAAAGATTATGATAGTAAATAAAATCGCAGTTGCAGGAACAGGCTATGTCGGATTATCCCTTGCTACTTTACTTGCTCAACATAATGATGTTGTTGCTGTCGATGTTGTGCAGGAGAAAGTAGAGCTTATTAATAATAAGAAGTCTCCTATTCAGGATAAAGAGATAGAAGATTTTCTTGCTAATAAGAAATTGAAACTTGTGGCAACAACGGACGGTAAGTCTGCATATAAAGATGCTGATTTTGTGATCATTGCAACACCAACAAACTACGACCCAAAACTTAACTTCTTTGATACGAAATATGTCGAACAAGTAATTGAGTTGGTTCTGGAAGTGAATCCAACCGCAATCATGATTATCAAATCTACAATTCCTGTTGGCTACACAAAATCAGTTCGTGAAAAGTACAATACAAAGAATATTATTTTTGCTCCAGAGTTTTTGCGCGAAAGCAAGGCTTTGTATGATAATCTTTATCCAAGTCGTATTGTTGTTGGAACAGATTTGAATGATGAACGTCTTGTAGATGCAGCTCATACATTTGCAGAACTCTTGCAGCAAGGTGCAATCAAAGAAAATATTCCGACGCTTTATATGGGCTTTACAGAAGCCGAAGCTGTAAAACTTTTTGCAAATACATATCTTGCTTTGCGAGTTAGTTATTTTAATGAGCTTGATACCTATGCAGAAGTAAAAGGACTGGATACAAAGAGCATTATACAGGGTGTTTCCCTCGACCCTCGCATTGGTGATTTCTATAACAATCCATCTTTTGGTTATGGCGGCTACTGTCTTCCAAAAGATACAAAGCAGCTTCTGGCAAATTATAATGATGTGCCCCAGAACCTTATCAGTGCAATTGTTCAGTCAAACACAACACGAAAAGACCACATTGCACAGATGATTATTGATAAAAATCCAAAGAAAGTTGGAATCTACCGGCTTACTATGAAGTCTAATAGTGATAACTTCCGTGCCTCTGCTATTCAAGGTGTTATGAAGCGCATAAAGGCAAAGGGTATTGAAGTTGTTGTATATGAGCCGACTTTGCATGAAGAAACATTTTTTAACTCGAAAGTTGAGGCTGATTTACATAGGTTCAAGGTTGAATGCGATGTGATTATCGCGAATCGAAAAGCTGAAGAGCTTTCTGATGTTGCAGGTAAGATTTACACTCGTGATTTGATGGGGCGAGATTAGAAAATTATATGAATAATATTGAGAAACTTTTATACTCAAAAACAGTTCAAATTTCTTATAATTCCCCAGACCAGCAAGCTGTGGATTTGTTCGGTTTTTGGACAATTTTAAAGAAACAGATATCAGAAAGTCTTACACTTATTTCCTCTGTTTTTCCACACTATAGTTTACATGATAGTTCTCATTCTGAAAAAATACTCGACATCATTTGGAAGGTATATGGAGAAGACTCCTTAAAAAGTCTTTCTGTTTCAAATCTGTTTGTTATTCTTGTTGTTTCTTATGCACACGATTTAGGAATGACAGTTTTAGCAGATGATTTTTATAACATTTTTGATTCGGTTTCTTTTATAAAACTTGTTCAAAGAATAAAAGGTAACTCGTCTGATCCTAGTTATGAATATGCAAATTGCTTTGATATTCAAGGAAACTCTTTAGTTTTTAAAAATAATATACTTTTAAATGCAAAATCTTATAATGCAGCACGATTTCTTCTTGCCAATTATTTTCGTTCAAAACATGCAGAACGGTCTCAAAGTGATATAGGGAATGTATTTGCTCAATATCAGCAATTTATGAAGAATTCTGTTGTTCATCAAATTGGACAAATTTGTTCAGCGCATAATTGGACTTTCGAAAAAGTTTTGAAACTTCCAAAAAATGAAAATGGGATTTATGGAGATTCTTGGAATCCTTTATTTATCGCATGTGCTCTGCGTTTAGGTGATTTACTTGATTTGGAAGGTGACAGATTCTCTGAATCATTTTGGAAGTCTTTACCGTCAAAACCATTTGATGCAGAATTTCATAGAAAAAAGCATGAAGCAATAAAACATTTTTCTGTGAATCAGACAACAATTGAGGTAAATGCTGATTGTGACTCATATGAAGTATATAAACTTCTAGTTGATGAGTTTCAGATGATCAAAGATGAAATTTCAATGCAAATGGCTCACTGGAATATAATTGCTCCTGCAAAAACTTTTCCAAGTTTGCCTAGCCTCGGAGATTTTTTCGTTTCGTTAAAGGGATATGATACTTTTGAAAATGGGGAGATTCCATCGTTCCATATAAATCAGGAAAAAGCCTTTAATCTTATAAAGGGTGCTGGTTTATATGAGAGTAAATTTAGTGCAATTAGAGAAATTTTGCAAAATGCTATTGATGCAACATATTTAAAGTGCTTTCTAGAAAATGAGAAAGATGATTTAGAATTTGACTCATTCAATGAGATTCTTGAGAAAGAAATAGTAAAAGTAGAAATAAAAAGAAAGAATAGTAGTCAAAGAGATGATAAAAAATTTATTATATGGAATATTTCAATATCAGATAATGGTATTGGAATGGACAAAGAAGATTTAAAGTATTTATTAGATGCAACTTCTTCTTCTGATAATCCATTTAAGAAAGATATAATTTTAAGAATGCCCGAATGGCTAAAGCCTTCTGGAACGTTTGGTTTAGGTTTTCAAAGTATATTTCAATTAAGCGATGAAATTGAAGTTACAACAAGAAAGGTAAATAATCCATTTGAGTATAAATTAAATTTAAAATCCCCTTCAAAAGGAATTCAGAGTAGCGTATTGTTGAAAAAAAACGAGGTTAATTATTTAAAGAAATGCGGAACAACTATTTCATTTGATTTTGAAGTACTTGCGATTCCAGAGACTTGGAGCATATCAATTGATGAACCTTTTGCAAATGATACGATTGCAAAATTTGATTTTGCAGCTAATGATAGTATTGATTACGAAATAGCAAAAATAATAAGTGCTGTTCATAAATTTGGATTTTCGTCTCTGGTACCAATAGAATTAAAAGTTGAAGATGATGAGCCAGTTGTCTTTTATAATCAGAAACTTGAAAGTGTATTAGCAAGAAAATTTTATAAGGAGTATGGATTAGAGTTATTTGTTCCAAATCAAAATACATCTTTAAGGTATTTTTTTAGAAATTCAATAATTTCAAAAACAGAGTCAAGATTGTTATTTATTCCTTTTTCATCAAATATTTTATCTGGAAATGCAAAAGACATATTAAAATATAATCGAGATGAATTTCAAAATACTTCAGAAGTTTGGAATATTATGAATAATACAGTTTTAGCCGGAAAACAGTATCTTATTGAAAATTATGATTCATTACCTGATAATATGAAAGTTTCTGCTTCAATGTTTGTAAGATATTATGAAGATGATGGAATATTATTGCAAAATTCTGAAATATTCAGTAAATGGGAAACTTATACATTTACTTTTGAGCAAAATACTATTACTTTTAAGGAATTAGTAGATTTTCCTGGTACTGTAAAAGTTATAATAGAACACGGCGGAATTTATGGAAATTATTTCTATGTTCGCAAAAATGATGCTGAAAACGAAATAACAATTAAAACAACATTCAATTTATCAGATGAAATGCATTTCTTGATTAAAGAAATGCTTAGATCAGGCAAACAAATTCTATTATCAAGTTATGAAAGCACAGGAGTGACTTTTGATATTGAGAAACCTAAAAAAGGAAAAGCGGGAATTGATTTTATAAAAGATTATACCAGTTGGTTTGTAAACATTCTTATGTCACCTAATTATACATGTAGATTTACGATTCCTTGTAATGAAAAATATAAAAAACTAGCTGTAACAAGTAAGAATAGCTTTGTTCCAGCAGAGCAGACATTCAGTTTTCTTAAGAATGATTTTCCTAAAGACATGAAAATGGATGTTATGGTTTCTCCATATATTGTTGAACGTGAAACTGTTGTGGCAAAAGGTCTTAAATTAGTTGCATTAGATGATGTGATTAATTTTACTTATCAGAATTTACTTGACTCAAGAGTTAGTAAGAAAGAAGTAATATCGTTATTCAAAGAATTTATTGAAGAAACTGAAACTGCTGTACAAGAAGCAAATGAAAAATATATTGAAATGTTTAGAAGTCCCATAGGAAGTGTTTAAGAAATATGATTAAAAGACAGTCAAATTTTGAATTTCTAAGAATAATATCGATGGTAATGATAGTTGCATATCATTTGTATATTCATGGAGTTTATAGAATTGGACTTGTGAGTTTTGATACGCATGCTTGGTTTTTAGAAAATACATGGAACAAGTTTTTTTCGATGTTATTTGTTCCTGGAGGAGAAATTGGGGTTGGAATTTTCTTTATGCTTACAGGTTATTTTTTAAGCGAAAAAGATTCTACTCATTTTTCTCGTGTTGTAATTCATACAGTCTTTTATGCAGTACTCTCTATTGTCCTTTCTGTTTCTATAATACTGTATAATGGGGGGGGGAAGCAATTTATAGGAAATTTAATTAGATATGTTTTGTTCCCTTGTTTTGAAGGAAATTGGTGGTTTGTTAGTGCATATATATTTCTTCTAATGCTAGTTCCATTTCTTAATAGAATTATAAAGGGTAAAGTATTTTTTTTCTGTATATTCTATTTATATTCGGCTTCTTTATTAATAGGCTCTCCTCATTTTGATATCATAAAGGCTGTATTTTTTTATGAGATGGGTGCATTGTTCAGATTTAAAAACATCAAAACTAGGCAAAACAATTTTTTACAAACGATTTTGATATTTGTTGTTGTCTGGATTTTTATTGTATTTTTAAATGTTGTTTTGATCTTATACCCTGATAAAAAAATGATAGGAAAGCTTGTAACAGCTATAAGCAGTGCTTTTTTTGTTCCAGCAGGCGTATGGCTTCTTTTTCAGTCCTTTTCATCCATAACAATGGAGGATAATCAGATTATTAATAATATTGCTAAAACAACTTTTGGCGTATATTTATTGCATGATTCTAAAGTTGTTCGTTATATCATTTGGAATCCGATTTTAAAAATAAATGATTGGCAGATAGAGCAAAAATTTTTCCCATTACTAGTTTTGATGGATGTTTTTATAGTTTTTGTTATTTGCAGTATAGTTGATTACTTATATCAAATATTTGTTGAGGATAAGATATTTATTAAGTTTGGACAGTATTTAAAATTCTAGTTATAGAAGGAAAGTCAATGAAATTTGGTTTTGTTATTTTACATTACATGGCATTTGATATGACGGTCGAATGTGTAGAGCAGATTTTGAAATTATTTTCTGACAATTATATAAAAATTGTTATTATTGATAATGCATCTTCTAATGGGTCTGGAATTCGATTAAGAGAAAAATATAAGAATAATGATTTTATTGAGGTTTTAATAAATCATAAAAATTTGGGTTTTGCACAGGGAAATAATTTAGGTTATTTATATCTTAAAGCAAATTGTAGTTGTGATTTTATAATTATAATGAATAATGATGTAATAATTGAACAAACAGACTTTTTAGATAAGATACAGAGCTTATACAAAGATACTTGTTTTGCAGTACTTGGACCTGATATTTATAGTCCTAAATTAAAAGGTTCTCAGTCTCCTACTTATAGAAACAATGTAGAATTGCTATATGGAAACAAATATGAAAATGTTTTAGAAATACATTGCAGATTAAAGAATTATAATCAAAAAATATATTACTATTGGTTTCGTCATATTCTGTTTGGATTAATAAGAAAAATTGTCCCAAATAAGTTTGAAAAAAAAAGTGTCTCTCCAGAATTAGCGCAACTTGATTATAGTAAAAACTTGGAAAATGTTGTTCTACATGGTGCGTGTTATATTTTGTCAAGAAATTTTATAGAAAAGCGAATGTTGGCATTTAATCCTGATACTTTTTTATATTTTGAAGAAGATATTCTTCATTATGAGTGTAAAATGCAGAACTTGAAAATGGTTTATTCTCCATATATAAAAGTTGTACATTTAGAAGATGTTTCAACTGATACAGTATACAAAACTTCTTTAAAAAAAAATATGTTTAAGAATAAATTGCTTGAACATTCAACAAAAATATATTTGCAGTTAGTTTCCTCTCATGGGGGGGGGGAAATAGTAAAATAAACTTTGTACCTTTTGCAATTTATGGCAGGAGAGCAGCATAATGAACTTCATAACTTATGCTGCTTTAAATGCAGATATAATTGCAAATATGTACAAAATTCCTAAAGATGTTGATGTTGTTGTTGGCATTCCGAGAAGTGGGCTTTTGGTTGCCAATATTCTTTCTTTGTATCTTAATAAACCGTTGTGTGATTTTGATTCATTTCTTCAAGAACGAATTTATAATTCAGGAACAACAAAAAATAAGTCTGGTTGGGTAAAAGATTTTTCAGAAGTTAGAAAAGCTTTGATAGTTGAAGATACCGTTTGTTCTGGATCTTCAATAAATAAGGCAAAAGATCTCTTTTATCAGCAAAATTTTGAAAGTATTACGCCTATTTGGTTTTCTGCTTATGTTTGGAAAAGAAATGCAAATCTTGTAGATCTCTATTTTAGAGATGTTGATATTCCAAGAGCATTTGAATGGAATTATCTTCATATAAAGTTGCTAGAACAAACATGTTTTGATATTGACGGAATACTTTGTGAAGATCCTTCTTCAGAACAAAATGATGATGGTGAAAAATACAGAGATTTTCTGCTAAATGCAACGCCCAAGTTTATACCGACTCAAAAAATTGGTTGTCTTGTAACTTCGAGGCTTGAAAAATATCGAAAAGAAACTGAAGTGTGGTTATCTAAGAATGGCATCTTGTATGACAGTCTTTATATGATGAATGTAGACTCTGCGGAAAAACGGCGAAAACTTGGTAATCATGCTGAGTTTAAGGCTGGTATATACAAACAAAGAAAAGAAATGATTTTCTTTGTTGAAAGTGAGCCTCAACAAGCTGAAACAATATGTAGACTTTCAAAGAAAGCGGTATTTTGTCCAATAAATCAAAAATTCTATGAAGAATCTTTGCTGACAACAGTGACTTCAAAATCAAGAAATGGTATAAAGACTATTTTATATCCTTATGTACCAAGAGTTTTACTTAATTTATACAGAGAAATAAAATATGGCAGAAGTAACCATTAAAAAAGCCGCATTTATAAGTGCGGTTTCTAAATATTCATCAATTATTCTGAATCTTGCATTCTCAGCAGTTCTTGCTCGTCTTTTAACGCCAGAAGATTACGGGATTGTTGCAGTTACAGCTGTTTTTACCACTTTTTTTACACTGTTTGCCGATATGGGAATAGGGGCAGGTGTTATACAGAATAAGGAACTTACACAAGACGATATAAACAGTATATATACTTTTACAGTACGTATATCGATTATACTTGCAATAGTATTCGTCGCTTTTTCTTTTCCTATGTCATGGTTTTACAAAGAACATGTATATGTACCGATGGGAATGTTACTTGCACTTTCATTATTTTTCAGCGCAATGAACATAGTTCCGAATGCACTTTTGCTAAAAGAAAAGCGTTTTGTTGCTGTTGGTATAAGAACGATTGTTGTTTGTGTTTTTAGCGGGGTGGTTGGAATTGTTTTCGCACTGCTTGGCTTTAAGTATTACGCTCTTGTACTACAGAATATTTTTAATGCATTTTTTATTTTCGTCTGGAATTATGTATCTACAAGACCAAAACTTGTAAGAAAAATTTGTAGAGACAGTATAAATAAAATAAAGAACTATTCTTCATTCTTGTTTGGTTTCAATATTATCAATTATTTTGCAAGAAACAGTGATAATTTACTTATAAGTAAATTTATGGGTACGGCTGCGCTCGGTTATTATGACAAAGCATATAAGCTTATGCTTTATCCTGTTGGAAATCTTACTCATGTAATTACTCCAGTCTTGCACCCAATTCTTTCTGAGCATCAGAATGATAAAGATTATATTTATGTAATGTATATGAAGATTATTAAAATCCTTTCACTTCTTGGAGCATTTATAATGAACTTTTGTTTTTTTAATGCTGATGCAATTATACAAATCTTATTTGGTGAAAAGTGGCTTGTTGCAGTTCCTTGCTTTAGATATATGTCAATCTCAATCTGGGCACAGATGATTACAAGTTCATGTGGAAGTATTTTTCAGAGTATTGGGGATTCAAAGAGGTTGTTCTTTAGTGGAACTCTAAATTCTGTGTTTACTGTATGTGCAATAATTTTTGGGTGCATTGATGGCTCTATTGAATGCGTAGCGCGTAATATAGGATTAATTTATTTATTTCATTTTGTTTCAACTTATGTTATTTTGATTCATTTTTCGTTCAAAAAAAGTTTTTTCCTTTTTATCAAGGAATTGATTCCTGATTTTATCATAATTGTTCTGTTATTTGCTTGTGGTGTTATTTTAAATCTTGTCGCAATGAATGTATTTATAATTCAGAATGTTATTATAAAATGTTCGTTTTTCTTTTTTTGTTTTTCTGTAGTGTACGTTTTTCTTTTGCTTTTATTTCGGCAAATGAAATATTTTAAGATGCTTGTTAGAAGAAAATAAAAAGGAAAAAAATAAACCAATGATTTACACATCGCTTCTGATTATTGCATTTTTATTTGTGGTTTTGGAATCTATGTCATTACAATATTTTTATTGCAGAAGAGATAAGAATTATACAGTTTTAAAAGCTGACAAAGCTTTCAAAATTGTATCATATTGTTTACTTACTATTACTCTAACTCTGATTAGTGCGCTTAGAGGTGGAATTGGTACAGATTGGATATCTTATAAAAAGATTTTTGATACAATTCTTTATTCTCCAGAATTAGTCAACAAAATATACAATGGAGTGGAAAATGGCTATTTATTTGTAAATGTGATTATGTCAAAATTTACAAATAATTATTTCATTTTGCAATTTATACTTTCAATATTGACTTGTAGCGTTGTATTTGTTAATTTTTGGAAAAAAAGTAAAGTTCCTTTTGGACTTCTTTTTATATATTATGTAACTAATTATTTTTCAATAAATTTTGAGATAGTGAGGCAAGGTTTTGCGACAGTAATTGTTATTCTAGGCTTAAAAGCTATTAGAAAAAGAAATTTTTTTATGTGGATTCTAGTTATTACATTAGCAATGCAGTTCCATGTATCTGCTATAGTTGCGTTTCCTTTATATTTTACAACTTACAAACAGATTTCAAAGAACTTTGCCATAGTAATTTTGTGTGTATCTTTATTAATCACATTTTTTGGAAACTTTTTTATTCGAACAGTCTTGATTAGTTTGGAAATTCTACCATTCTTACCTAAAAGAATAAATCATTTATTGTCTATGTACTTAGCGGTTTCTTCAAAACATGGAAAACTTGTGGAGTTTAATTCTGGTTTTGGGATTATTGTGGTTTATGCAATTTACAGTTTCATGGTTTTTCTCTGTTTCAAAAAACAGCGGAATAAATCAAAGGATTATTATTTATTAAATTTTATGATTTATTTGCTAATTATGGCAATTGGTCGAAATGTTGAAGTTTTGGGAAGATGTGCAACCTATTATTTTATTTCTGGTAATGGGATTTTTGCTTATGGACTAATTTTTGAGAAAGATAAATTTTTTTATAAAAAAATGGATACAATACGAATTTTTATTGTGTTCTTATTTATTACTTTTTTTACTTTGACTTTTTATAAAAGTTTTTATAAAAAAAGACCTAGTGGAAAAAGTAATGCAGATTATTACATTCCATACAAAACATTTTTAGATTGAAAAAGGTGTTGAAATGAAAATTCTCTACATAATTCACTCCTGTATAATGGGTGGGGCCACAATCTCTTTTCTGAATCTTATAAAAGGTATTCGTGAAAAAGGATGTGATATTATTGTTATTCATCCTAATTGCGAAGAAAAAGATAAAACTCTTTTAGAAACACTTTCAAAACTTGGATGCAAAATTTATGAATTACCTGTGGCTGTTTCATATAACAAAAGATATGGAAGTCTTTTGAAAAGATTTTTACGGCCTCTAGTAATTTGCTATAGAAAGAAAAAGTTTCATAAGCAATTGCTATATTTATGCAGAAAAGAAAAACCAGATATTATTCATACGAATACCGGTGTGGTTCATGAAGGTTTTAGGGTTGCGAAAAAACTGGATATTCCTCATGTTTGGCATTTGCGCGAATATCAGACACTGGATTTTAACTGGAAAATTCTCCCGTCCGAGAAATTATTTAAGAAATATCTGAAGAATTCTTATACAGTTTGTATCACAAGAGATATTCAAAAGTATTTTGAACTTTCTGATTACGATAGGTCTTTTGTAATATACAATCCAATAATGAGTATTTCTGAAACTGAATTTTTAGAAAACAAAAATAAGATGGGAGAAAAAAATTATTTTTTAGTTGCAAACAGGGTAAGCAAAGAAAAGGGAATTGAAGATATATTGGAAGCTTTCTCAATATTTTGTGGTAATTGCAAAACTTATGTGTTAAAAATCGCAGGATTTGGTGATGAACAATATATTTTGCAATTAACGCAAAAATGTATTGATTTAGGAATTGCTGAAAATGTACAGTTTTTAGGCTTTATAAGCGATGTAAAATCCCTTATGAAAAATGCGAAAGCTCTAATTGTCGGCTCATACAATGAAGGCTTTGGCAGAATGACAGCTGAAGCTAATATGCTGGGAATCCCTGTAATTGGAAGATACACTGCTGGAACAAAAGAAATCTTAGAACAAACTAATGGCGGATTCTTTTTTAATTCTGTAACAGAACTTGCAAATGCATTAAAAAAAATATTCGAGATGAAAGAAATACAAATTATAGATTTTATGAGATGTCCTCAGAAAATAGCTACAGAACTTTTTAGTTCGGAGCAGCACATTAACAAAATGTATAACTTATATACGCAAATACTTGCATTGCAGTAAGTATAGAAAAAATATATTGAAGTACAGTACTTTATTTGTAGAAGCTTTTTAGAAAAATAAATTATGTTTACATATTATTTAAAACTGTTTCTCTTTCGGAGAAAGTATCGCCTACTTAATAAACATAATATGACATATGCTATAAATACATTTAATTTAAAACATGTAAAGATAGGTGAATGGACTTATGGTGGAATTCAAATTAATGATTATGGAAAAGAAGATTATAAACTTTTAATAGGTAACTATTGTTCAATTGGCCCAAATGTTATTTTTTTATTGGGAAGTGATCATTACTTAAATACATTAACAACATACCCTTTAAAAGTAAAAAAATATCACAGCGATAAAAAAGAAGCCCTTTCTAAGGGAAATATAGAACTATCAGATGATGTGTGGATAGGAGCTAATGTAACTATTTGTTCTGGAGTAACTATAGGACAAGGTGCGGTTGTTGCGGCAGGTGCAGTGGTTACTAAAGATGTACCACCTTATGCCATCGTAGGTGGAGTGCCAGCGAAGATTATTAAATATAGATTTTCAGATAAAGTAATTAAAAAATTAATTAAAACTGATATAACAGACTTACTTAATCATTCTAGTTACAAAAATATAGAATATTTTTATACAAAAATTACAGAAGAAAATATCGATTTTCTAATATCAAATATAAAAGGATGAAAAATATGGAAAAGGCAAAAATTATAGCTTTTTATTTACCACAGTATTATCCAGTTGAAATCAATGATAATTTATATGGTAAAGGTTTTACAGAATGGAGAAATGTAGCACGTGCAAAAAAATTATTTCCAACTCATTACCAACCGCATATACCAGCTGATTTAGGTTTTTATGATTTGCGTGTTCCTGAGACTCGAAAAGCACAAGCCGAGTTGGCCCAAAAATATGGTATTTATGGATTTTGTTATTGGCATTATTGGTTGGGAAATGGACTGGAATTTTTAGAAAAGCCAGTACAAGAAATAATGAAACTTGGAGAACCTGATTTTCCATTTTGCCTTGCCTGGGCAAATCATAATTGGACTTCTAATAGTTATCTTGCTAAAAATGGAAAAATACTAATCCAACAGGAATATCCAGGCGAAGAAGATTATAAAAATCATTTTTATTCCGTCTTACCCTGTTTAAAAGATAATAGATATATAAAAATAGATGGAAAGCCTGTCTTTATGATATATCAACCAACAGCTCATAAGGATATTCCTTTATTCATAAAAATATGGAGAGAACTTGCCGAAAAAGAGGGGTTAAAGGGAATATACTTTATTGGGCATTTAAATAATGATTTAAAAGGTGTTACAAAAGATGATGTATTGAGAACAGGTGTTGATGCAGTAAACACTGAATTTACTACCTCTTGGTTTGCTCATCATAGTAACATAATAATGCGAATTTTGGGTAAAATTGGAAGAACAATTTTTCATGTTCCACATCGTATAACGTATAGACGTGCAGAAAAATATTTTTTGACAGAAATGGATACAGAAGAAAATGTTTTTCCTTCTGTAATCCCCAATTGGGATAATACGCCTCGTAGAAATACAAACGGTATAGTATTAACAGGCTCGACCCCTGAATTATTTAGGCATCATTTTAGAAAGGCTCTGGAAATGGTTAAATCAAAACCTGAAAATAGAAAATTCATTTTCTTAAAAAGTTGGAATGAATGGGCTGAGGGAAATTATGTTGAACCAGATTTACGATATGGAACTGGTTATCTAGAAGTAATAAAGTCTGAATTGGAGAATTATTAAGATATGATAAATGTCTTGATTTTTGCTGGAGGCTCTGGCACTCGTATGAACAGCCGTGCCCGCCCAAAACAGTTCCTGCAGTTCTACGGTAAGGAACTGATTATTCACACACTTGAAAATTTTCAGAATCATCCTGAAATTGACGGTATTGTTGTTGTCTGTATTGAAGACTGGATTCCTTACTTACACAAGCTGCTTGAGAAGTATCAGATTGATAAAGTTCGCACTGTAGTTTCTGGCGGTTCGACTGGGCAGGAAAGCATTTATAAAGGACTCTGTGCAATTCATGAATATGCACAGGATGATTCAATTGTCCTCGTCCATGACGGTGTCCGTCCCTTTGTAAATGAACAGTTGATTTCAGAGTGCATAAAATCTGTAAAGGAACATGGTTCCGCAATTACTGTAACTCCTGCAATTGAAACTATTGTAACTACCTCCGAGGGGAAAATTACAAGCATCACAGACCGTTCAAAATGCTATCATGCTAAAGCTCCTCAGTGCTTTATTCTTGGAGAACTTCTTGAAGCTCACAATAAAGCGAGGGCTGATGGAAACTTAAATATGATAGACAGTGCAAGTCTTATGCAGTTTTACGGTCATGAGCTTTATACGGTTCAGGGAAACTTTGACAATATAAAAATTACAACTCCTGCTGATTTCTACACTTTTAAGGCTTTATATGAAGTCCGCGAACAGCAGCAGATTTTTGGACTTTAGGATTAAACAACAAAATGACAAAAAACAAGATTCTTCTCGAAGACTTTTCGCTGATTGCAAAGAATTATGATTTTTCTGTATTGAAAAATTCGTCTGTATTTATTACAGGAAGTACGGGACTGCTTGGAAGCCAGCTTGTGCTATTTTTAGATTACCTCAATCAGATATGCAGTTATGATATAAAAATACTTGCTCTTATTCGCTCAAAAGAAAAAGCTGAACGAGTGTTTGGAGATGCTTTTGGAAGAGTGAATTGTATTTATGGTGATGTTCTTAATCTTCCAGAAGTTTCTGAGCCAATTGATTATGTGATTCACGGAGCTAGTATAACATCTTCAAAGGCATTTGTTGAAAAATGCGTGGAGACAATCGACATTGCAGTGAACGGAACAATGAATCTTCTTCAATTTGCAAAAGAGAAAAATGTAAAATCGTTTGTGTATCTTTCAAGTATGGAAGCCTTTGGCATTACTGACGGCAAAGGTGAGGTTAGAGAGAAAGATTTAGGCTATATAGATGTATTGAATCCTCGTTCTAGTTATATGGAAAGCAAACGAATGTGTGAAAACTTGTGCGCATGCTTTGCTTCTGAGTATAATGTTCCTGTTAAAATGATTCGTCTTACTCAAACGCTGGGAGCAGGAATCGACTACAACGATACCCGTGTGGCTGCATATTTTGCCCGCTGTGTTCTTGAAAAGACAGATATTGTATTAAAGACAAAAGGCGATACAAAACGACCTATTTTGTATACAAGCGATGCAATAAGTGCGATTCTGACGGTTTTGCTTAAAGGTGAAAATGCACAGGTTTATACAGCTGCAAATCCTGAAACGTTTGTCACAATTCGTGATACTGCAGAGATGATTGCTGAAAAAATTGCACATAATGAAATAAAACTTTCTTTTGATATAAAAGAAGTCCCTGCCGAATATGCTCCTAATCTTAATCTTAATCTTAATGTGGATAAGCTTTGTTCACTTGGATGGAAGCCTGTTGTAGATTTGCAGACCTCTTATGAAAGACTTATTGAAGGAATAAGAGAGGACAAATAAATGAACCTTACCCAAATAATGCTTGATTCAAAACTTCCGCTCAGGGAACTTGCGGAAGAAGAAAGTGTTAAGTTAAAGCAGACTTTGCTTGAAATGTATCGTGATATACTTTATGTTTGTGAAAAAAACGGTTTGACCTGTTATCTTGGAGGGGGTTCTTGTTTAGGAGCTGTTCGACATAGCGGTTTTATTCCGTGGGATGATGATTTAGACTTAAATATGTTCCGAGAAGAATATACTCAGTTACCTTCTTTGTTGGAAAAAGAGTTTCCTGGAAAATATAAAATTATCGGACCTGGTTATACATCGAATAATCCTTATAATTTTATCAAAGTTGAAAAGATAGGAACTACGCTAAAAACTGTTTTTGATGATGAAAAGGACAATTCTGGAATTGGAATTGATATTTTCCCTATGGAATCTATTCCTAAAAATTCTTTGCATAATAAGATTCACGGAACTTTGCTTAACGGTATTTTTTATATTGCAATTTGTGCAAAATTATTCCAGAAGCCTTCTATGGCAGATAAAGTTCTTGCGTCTGTAAGTGAAGGAAAAAGAAAACTTCGGCACAGGAAATTTATCGGTTTTTTGTTTTCCTGGCTAAGCTACACAAGATGGATGTTGATTGGAGATAAAATCGCATCTAAAAAATATAAATCAGATATGATGACAATTCCATCGGGAAGAAAGCATTACTTTGGTGAAATTCAACCACGCTCTGTATTCTTTCCGCCTATAAAGCACGATTTTGAAGGAATAGAATCCAATATTCCAAACAATTACGATAAATATCTTTCAGCTTTATATGGTGACTATATGCAAATACCACCAGTGGAAAAGCGTGAAAAGCACTTTATTGTAGAAATAGACTTCGGAAAATAATCTTATGTCACAAAAAACATTCCCTAAATTCTCTGCTACTATCGGCTGTTACAAAAACGACAACCCGAAAGATTTTGAAACGGCTTTTTTGAGCATTTATAATCAAACTGTTCGTCCTAATGAAATAATAATAACTGTAGACGGACCGATTCCTTCAGAATTAGATGCAGTTGTAACACGCTTTGAACGCGAATTCCAGGCCGTTGTTCTGCGGAGCGAGCAGAATAACGGCCAGGGCATGGCTCATGCCCTGGCTGTAACACATGCTAAGTATGATTGGATTGCAATTATGGATGCAGATGATATTTCTGTTCCAGATCGATTCGAAAAACAACTTGCTGTTATTGCAGAACACCCAGAAATAAGCGTGCTTGGCGGTCAGATTGATGAGTTCATTGGAACTCCTGATAATGTTGTAGGAATCCGTAATGTTCCACTTGAAGATCACATGGTTAAAAGATATCTGCGAAGCAGGTGTCCTTTTAACCATATGAGTATTCTATTGAATACTCATATGGTTAAGGAAGCGGGTAACTATCAGGATTGGCATTTCAACGAGGATTATTTTTTGTATTGCCGTATGTTTGAAAAAGGGGCTATATTCTGTAACCTTCCTGATATTCTTGTGCATGTGAGGGTCGGTAAAGAAATGTACAAACGCCGTGGTGGATGGAAATATTTTAAGAGTGAAGCAAAATTGCAAGGCTGGATGTTCAAACATAAGATTATTGCTTTTCCTCGCTATTGTATCAATGTCGTAATAAGATTGTGTGTGCAAGTTCTAATGCCGAACTGGTTGCGTGGTTTTGTTTTCCAAAAATTGTTTAGAAAGAGCAAATAGTTTTTAAAATAATAGGGATTGTATTATAAATGATTCTTAGAAAATATGTTAAATGTGCAATTTATGATATTGAAAATATTGCACGTAAAGAGATTTGCTATACATCTCCCAGTTATTTTAATGATCCTATTGATACATATTTTCATAAAAGTCCTGCAGATAAATATACAGAGATAAAAGCGATATTGACTTCAGAAATTCTCAGAAAAATACGTATTTCTTGTTTTTTTAACTATGAAGCTATTCATAACAAATCATTTGGAAATAAACTTAGTCCTACAGAGATTTTGATGTGGACTTATTATGCAGATTCTCATAAGGGAATTTGCCTTGAATATGATGTTCCTAATAATGTTTTTGATAGCATAGAACCTACAAATGATTATGATGAGAATAGAAAATTTTTACATGAAGTTAATTATATAGATAATTTAGCGACTGATTACGGGCAATTATTTAGAACATCTAGTGATTATGAGCATTATGAAGAGTTAATGCAAACTGTTTATTTTGCAAAAGATAAACAGTTTGAAAATGAGAAAGAAATACGCTCTCTTATTTATGAATCAACTGATAATCCTTATGTTTTTAAGCCTTTTGATTATCTGAAAACTATTATATTTGGTTATAGGTGTTCACCTGACACAAAGTATATTATTGAATGTTTAAATAAGCAGGTTTATGAAGGTAAAATAAAACTACAAGAAGTATCAAGTGTTTTTGCGGAGGAAGAATATGTTGGAAAATGAGAATATTAATAGGCTTGCATATCTTAATACTCTTGAAAAGAAACCTTTTGATTTACTTTTGGAGTTAATTGAAATAGAAGCATTTGATTATGACTTTAATGAGAAAAAATCAATTTCATCATCTGGAATAAATCTTTCTGATATTTTAAAACGAAAATATAATATTTCTATCTCTGATTTTTTCTTGGATAAATGGATACCTAGTAATTTTGATTTGGTAAATTCAAAGTTAGTTTTAAAGAATTCAGCAGAAGATATTTCTTGTAAAGTTCATGATATAAAATCTAAAGAAAATGAGTTTTTAGAGAAGATGAACTCTATAAAAAATGATTTTATTTCTTTTGCGAAAAATGAATTTAATAAGAAAGTCGATAGAGAGTTAGCTAGAAAGATATTTGATTCCTATATTTATTCAGCAGCAAATACATCTGTTTTTAATAAGGTTGAAGGTGTTGGTAAAGATTATTATTTTATTTTTCAAGAGTTTTTGAAGTCTTTATTGAAAAATGATATTGATAAACTATCCATAATCGAAAATTTTGGTATTGCAAATCAAATTCAAGATTTAATATTGATAGATAAAGAAAATGATGAAAAGTTTTTGGATGGATGTAATATTTTCCTAGATACTCCTATCATGATGAAGCGTCTTGGTTATGATGGAAAAGAATTATATGATAGTTATGAAAAAGTTATAGACTTTTTGAAAAAAGCAGGTGCAAAAACTTTTATTTTTGAACATACATTTGATGAGATATGGGGAATCCTTTTTAATTTTAAACGTAGTGTTGCACTTAATATATTGAATGCAAAAGGTGTTAGTACTTTTCTAAAGGCTCGACAAGAATTTTCTGAGAGCGGTCTTGAAGCTGATAGTATTCTTACGCTTGATAAAGATTCTGTTCGTAAAAACATAAAAGATCTAGGAATTGAATTTTTTGATTCAAATAAAGATGAATTTATAGATTCTGATTATAATTCTTGGGATTTTGATGAACAAAAATATCTAGAAATTTTGAAAAATGAATCTGCTTCCGATTATAAAACTTGGATAGAAAGAGATAGTGCTTCTGTATCTGCTATTCATAGGTTACGTTCAAAAAGTGGTATTCAGAAAATAAATAATTACAAAGATGGAAAGTATTATCTACTTATTAGCAACTATATTCTTATATCTGCATTGAAAAAGTACTATGAAACAGAAGATTTTTGTCCACAAAAAAATGAATTACTTCTTGAAAATACTTTGCTTTTTCAATTGTGGCAACAACTTGGTGAAAATGGAAATTTGATTCGTTCTTTATTCAGAAGTAAATGCTTTGCTATGAATGTTATTGATGATAATTTTAGAGATAGGCTTTATAAAAATGCAAGACGTATAGAAGCATATAATTCGTATTTAGATATAAAAGACAGTATTATTGATAACCCTGCTATTGAAAATGAATTATATGCTGGAGCAATAAAAGATAATAAGAAATTTGATGATGCATATATTTCTTCAACGTTGGAAAACAGAATTACAATAGAAAAAGAAGCCTTTAAAAAAGAATTAAACAGAAAAAATGAAACAATAGAGCAAGAGCGAACTACAAAGCTTGAAATGTCTAGAGAGATAAGAAAATTAAATCAAATGGTTGAAGAGCAAAATCGCGAACTTGAAATATCAAGAAATGAGGCTATTAAACAAACAAAAGTTGAAGAACAAAATGCTGCAGTAGATAGACTTGCAAAAAAATTGCAGCAGAAAATAAGCTTTATGGAAAAAATAAAAATCTTGATTAATAGATTTTTTAATAAGACTTTTAATGAAGAAAGATATTTTTACGAAAAAGCAAAAGTGCTTCTTGAAGAAACAGAATAATTTCTTATAGTAGAAAACTTTTTGGAGAAAGAAAATTATGCAAAAGTCGCTAGTAGAAATAAATGGAATTAAGTATATGTCTCCAAAAGCAGCAGGGGATATGTGGGGTATGAATTGTCAGAAAGTTACTTCTGCATGTAAAGATGGGCGAGTTGTTGGTGCTGTAAAAGATAGTAGTAATCATTTTATTATTCCAATCAATTCTCTTCATCCTTTGGAGAAGGAACAGATTCGCACGATATTAATTGCTTTACTTGTTACTAAGAATAACACAAAAGTTAGTTTACCAAGTGGGATAGAACAATTGTTAGATTATCTTCGAAGTATTGGCTTAATTGAAGGCAGGGATACTCTGACAGATAAAGGAATGAAACTGGCAACTTCAGGAAAAGAAATTCAAATAGACTGGAAAAATGTTGCTATGAATATTTTGGGGATTATTAGTAATTTGGCATCTATATGGAGTGCTATTCCGAAATGATACAAGTTATGTGGCTATTTGTATCAATTTATGAGGTAAATAACATGAATACAACTAAACATATAAACAGGGGGGGGGATACTCAAAAATGGCAGTGTTATCAATATTGCTATATTCGTGAAGATTATGAAAAGCCTCTAACCGAAAAACTTTCTTTTAAGCAGATTGAAGCTGAATTCTTGAAGAATCACCCTAAACAAAAGGCTTTCTTTGCTCAATATATTACTGCTTTTGATGTACCAGAACCGACTGAATGGTGGTTCACGATAAAAGATGATGAATATGATTTGTCAAAACTTATTTCAAAGAAAAGGTATGAGATAACAAAAGCTCATAAGTTTTGCAAAGCAGAAGAGATAAATCCAATCGAGTGTATCGAAGAGTTATTTGAGTGCTATAAAGAGTCATTCACTGCATATCCTGAACGATATAGACCAAAAGAAATATTACTTGAAGATTTTTCAAAGTACATTCACAAGTTATATGAATCTGATAATAAAGAATTCTATGCAACAAGATTTATCGAAAATGGAAAATTGATTGGATTTTTGATAATTAATCACAATGGGAAATATATAGGACTTGCTCAACAGAAGACAAATCCTGCGTTTGAAAAGTACAACAGTAATGCAAGTCTTATAGATTTTGTACTTACTAAATACAATGAAAAACTAAAATCGGGAGAAATTGTATTTACAAATGGAAGCAGAAATATAAAGCACGAAACAAACTTCAACGCATATCTTGAAAAATACTTTGGTTTTAGAAAAGCGTATGCGAAACTTTGTGTAGTTTACCGTTTTCCATTTGGCATAATCGTAAAACTCTTAAAACCTTTTAGAAAAATATTGGAACATTCAAAAAATCCGTTTTTGTACAACATCTACTGTGTTCTAAAGATGGATTCTTTTGCAAATAAATAACTTTAAAGGAAAAATCAAATGACACGTTTTTTTGACATTCTCTTTTCAGGGCTTGCAATAATAGTCCTATTTCCGTTTATGCTCCCGATTGTAATTGGCTTAAAGCTTACAGGCGAGCATGATATTTTCTATTTTCAGGAACGAATTGGAAAAGGTGGAAAGCCTTTTAAGGTAATAAAATTTGCAACAATGCTTCGAGATTCGCCAAATTTGGCAGGTGGGCTTATAACGATGGAAAATGATCCTCGGATTTTACCAATGGGCAAATTTTTGAGAAAAACAAAAATTAATGAGCTTCCACAGCTCATTAATATCTTTATTGGAAATATGAGCGTAATTGGTTATCGACCTTTTGCTAAAAAACACTATGACTTGTATTCAGATGAAGTAAAATCGCAGATTAACAAAATTGTTCCAGGTTTGAGTGGTATCGGCTCTGTTGTTTTTCGTGATGAAGAAGATATTCTTCATACTGTGGAAGACCCAAATAATGTTCATGATAACATCATCACTCCATACAAAGGTCAGCTTGAATGTTGGTATGTTCAGCATAGAAATGTAGCAAATTATTTCAAGTTGATTTTTGCGACAGTTTTGGTTGTACTTAATCCAAAATCTAAAGCGTGGCAAATGTGGTTTAAAGACTTACCACCAGTACCAGAGAACTTGAAAGAATATATTGGAGAGTAGTATAATACTATTGCATAAAGATTTACATTATTGAGCTATATTTTGAATGGAGGTTTTTATGGAAGGGCAGTCTTTTGATTATCACAAAGCTTTGCAGGCAATGTATTATTTACAAGCCAAAGCAAAAGTTTCAGATAAGCTTTCTCTCTTGAAACTTCTGTTTTTTGCAGACCGATATCATATAAGGCATTATGGAATATCAATGCTCATGGATAATTATTGTGCAATGACACTTGGACCTGTATGTTCAAAAACCTATGATATCATAAAAAAGGGACTTTATTATGATGGTTTGGTAGATTCTGATAAATCTTTTATTGATAATAATCTTTCTTGTGTAAATGATGTTGTATCGATAAAAGACACTGGTTCTGATGAACTTTCTGTATCAGATATAGAAGCCTTGGATTTTTCTATTAAAAACTTTTCACAGTTTACTCCATATGATTTAAGTCAGATTACTCATGCATATCCAGAGTGGAGCCGTTATAAGTATATTCTTGAAAATCATATTTCTGCTTCAGAAAATATGGATTATAAAGATTTTTTTGATGACCCTGAAGATGGAAACGAATATATTGTCAAATATTTAAATGGAAAAGATCCGTTTGAAGATGATAAAGAGCTTCTTGCTGCAATGAAACAGGAATACGGCGAATCTTTATGAACATTCCTGTAGAGTTACTGCAAAAGTTTCAAAGCTTAAAAGCTGGAAAAGTGTTTTATGGGGAGCTTGCAAAAAATGGTTCTCCTCATGCTGCTGTTGTAGTTACAATCCATAATGGAATGGTTAATTACTATTGTTTTACTTCTCAAGAACTCACGATAAAGCGTTATAATCAGTCCGACCCTTTGGCAAGTGTAAGACTTTCAGAAGCAGAAGCAAGAAATATATTCCCAGACTCGTCAAAAACAACATACATTTATTGTGGAAAAAGTAATTGGGGAAGAATTCCAGAAGACGAGTTTTTGAAAAAGCTTTCAACAGGAGTTTTTTCTTTAAGGTCAGAAATTTCTGTCGAATTGTTTGAAAAAATAAAATCTGCTGTTAAAAACAGTAAGACTATGACACCAAAACTGATAAAAGTTTTGGGAATCTAATTTGATTATCAAAATAGCTGTATAAGTTTTTCTCACAAAAAGGCTATGACTGATTCTGTCATGGCTTTATTCATATTTTCTAAAAATACCTTAACAGGAGTTTCTCTATGGTTGATTTTTCAAAAATCACAGACTACATCAAATCATTATATCCAGAAATGGATCCAGTTCTTTTGCACTGTCCTCAGTTCTTAGGCAATGAGAAAAAATACTTGAATGAGTGTATCGACACAAAGTTTGTTTCTTATGTAAGCCACTTTGTAAGTGATATGGAAAAGCAGATTAAAAAGCTGACTGGGGCGAAATGTGCTGTTGCTATGGTTAGTGGTACAGAAGCTTTGCATATGGCTCTTGTTGCCGCTGGTGTAAAGGCTGGTGAAGAAGTTATTTCTCAACCGCTCACTTTTGCAGCAACTTCTGCGGTAATCATAAACTGTGGTGCAATTCCTGTTTATATTGATGTTGACCGTGATACAATGGGTATGTCGCCAGCTTCATTGAAACAGTTTCTTGAAAGCAATACAAAACAGGAGAACGGAAAGTGTGTGAACAAAAATACAGGACGTGTTATTTCTGCTTGTGTTCCTATGCATACGTTTGGGCATCCTTGCCGAATTGATGAAATCCGCGCAATCTGCGATGAACATAATATAATGCTTATTGAAGATTCTGCAGAATCAGTTGGTTCTTTCTACAAAAACAAGCATACTGGAACATTCGGAAAAGTTGGTATTTTGAGCTTCAACGGCAACAAAACTCTTACAACTGGTGGTGGAGGAATGCTCATTACCGACGATGAAGAACTTGCAGCCCGCGCAAAATATCTTTCTACAACAGCCAAAGAACCTACGAAATGGGGTTATTACCATAAAGAAGCTGGTTGGAATCTTCGTATGCCTGGTGTAAATGCCGCAATCGGTGCCGCACAGCTTGAATACTTTGATAAAATCATCGAAAACAAGCGTGAAACTGCTGCTATGTACAATAAGTTCTTTGCAGAACTAGGTATTCCGTTTGTCACAGAAACAGAATATAGCCGTGCAAACTACTGGCTTAATGCTATATTCCTCAAAGACCGTGCAGAACGTGAAGAATTCCTTGAATATACAAACAGCAATGGCGTTCAGACTCGTCCAATATGGACATTGATGTATAAAATGCCACCGTATGAAAAATGTGAACGCACTGAAATGCAAAATGCAGAATGGCTGGAAGACCATCTGGTGAATATTCCAAGTAGTGTTAGAACTTCGCTTTAATCTCAATAAAATCTAATCTCACTCTACCCTGATGTTATACATCAGGGATTTTTTATTTTCCATAAAAAGGACAAATCCCATGCAAGACAACATTCTCCCCCTCATCGGACGCACTGCGCCATTATTTGAACATGATATTGCTGTTAACGAAGCATATCTTACTGAGACAATCCGCAACTCCCGCTTCCTCGTAATCGGTGGAGCTGGAACTATCGGTTCTGCAATTTGCCGTGAGCTTTTTGCACGCAATCCTAAAGTTCTTCACGTTGTTGATATCAGTGAAAACAACATGGTCGAGCTTGTTCGCGATATCCGTTCTAGCGTTGGTTATGGCGATGGTGAGTTTGCAACCTTTGCACTTGATTGTGGCAGCGATATTTTTAGAGCTTTTATCAATGAGCAGAAGAAACGCATTGGCGGTTATGATTATGTATTCAATACATCTGCATTGAAGCATGTTCGCTCAGAAAAAGACCCGTACACGCTTATGCGCATGATTGACACAAACATCTTTAATACTGACAGCACAATGCTTATGGCAAAAGAATGTGGTGCAAAGAAATATTTTTGTGTTTCGACCGACAAAGCTGCGAACCCTGTAAATATGATGGGTGCGAGCAAGCGCATTATGGAGTTCTTTTTGAACCGTCGTTCTGTTGAGATGCCTGTTTCTACCGCTCGTTTTGCGAATGTTGCGTTCAGTGATGGTTCTCTGCTTTACGGCTTTAATCGTCGTCTGGATAAAAATCAGCCTTTGTCTGCTCCAAATGATGTTCGACGTTATTTTGTGACTCCCAAGGAAGCTGGTCAGCTTTGTGTAATGAGCTGTCTTCTTGGTGAAAACCGTGATGTATTTTTCCCGAAACTTGACCACGATTTGAACCTTGTTACATTCTCAAGCATTGCAGAAAAATATCTTCGTAACCTCGGCTACGAGCCTGTTCAGTGTGCTACCGAAGATGAAGCCCGAAGTTGTGTGAATGCACTTAAAGCAAAGCATCAGTATCCTGTTTATTTCTTCAAAAGCGACACTACTGGTGAAAAAGACTTTGAAGAGTTCTACACCGATAAAGAAACTCTGGTTATGGATAAGTTTGAATCACTTGGCATTATTAAGAATCCTGTAGATTTTGATGAAGCAAAACTCGAACACTTTACCAAAACAATTACAGCCTGCAAGCAAAAAGGTGAATGGAGTCGCGGTGAACTTATTGACTTGTTCAACTACATGATTCCGAACTTCAACCACAAAGAAACTGGTAAGTTCTTGGATGGTAGGATGTAAATTCTAGTTCTAAGTTGTAGTAGATTAGAGGCTGGCTATAAATTGTCAGCCTTTTTTCTGTATTTGAATTTTTAAGCTTTTGTTAGAAAATCAATTTATGGATTATTTCTCATATCTTTCTGAGTTACTAAAAAATACTTCCTTTTACAATTATTTTGTATTCTTGACAGTTGTTGCAGGATCCGTAGCACTTATCGTAGTTCTTGTTAATTTTGCTAATAAAAATCCTTACAGAATTTCGTTGCTTCTATTGTTTATAGGACTTTTGGCAATTTCTGTTATTTATTTTGTACCTCCAAAAGAAAATTATATTGCAAAAACAATTTTCTTAATTGGAACAGGATTAGCAATAGCAGCTATTATTTCAATTCTTTTCTATATTATTTGCTCTAAACTCTTCATTTCTAGATTAAAGAAATACAGTACTTTCAATTATATAAGAGCAATAAATCTTATCAATAATTTTCATTTTAAAAATTTCTTGACCATCCGTCAAAAATATAAATTTTACACATATTATATTTTCATACTTGTAAAACTTGGTAATATTTTTGCTGCAGAGAAAATTTTAAATGATTTGACTGATGAGCAAAAAAGCCTCTTTAGGGATTTTGATGCAGTTTCTCTCCTTGTAGCCGAAATGAAGGCTTTTGAGAGTGGAAATACTGAAAGCATTTATGAAATTTGCAAAAAAGTAAACGAACTGATTACTTTTGAAACAGACAAGCTTTATTACTTAGAATTACAATGCAATCTTGCAGTTTCGTATATTTTTACCAAAAGATATAATGATGCTGATGAATTGTTAAGAAAGCTTGTTTTACAAGCTGGCAAGATTCGAAGCAAAGATTTCCTAAATATACTATTTACAAATTATTGCTTAAATAAACTTAATCTAAAATCTGATTCTGCTGAGAATGATGCTTGGAATGTACTGCTTGAATATAAAAAGCACTTGAAGTTGAAAAAGTATTCGGATTATGTTGACTACATGAATCTTGAAATTGAAGTGCTTCGGACTATTGGAGCGGATATTTTTAGAATTGAAAAAAATATCAATGATTCTTTATTAGCAGTTTCTAAAATGAAACTTTCGAAACTGTCAAAAGCGTTTTATGATGCAAGTGTAGCCCGAATGGTATGGGCACACAGAACAAGCCCTGAATTAGTGCTTGAACTGCTTGATAAGGATTTAGTTTATCTTCAAAAATTGCCTGTTCCAGAAAAATATTATGCATTTAAGCATATTGATTTGTTCTTCAGAGATTTAAGGGGTGATATTGTTCAGATATATGGGGAACTAAAAAAGTCAGCTCATCAGTATATAGTAAATCATGCACTCCATGATATGACTTCATATCTTGATTCATTGTCAATTAATGCAATAAAAGAGCGTGCAGCTACTCAGCATGAAATTATCTCAATATTAAAGAATGATGATAGAAAATATGATTTTAATTTTTTAAAAGAAAAGTTTGAAACGATCATTAATCTTTGTAAAGAAAATCATCTTAATTTGATGGAAAATAAATATCGAATGGATTTAATAGATGAAGCAACTGAACTGAGGAATTTTGAAAAAAACGGTAAATTAAAATATCATGACTATGTAATATCTCAGCTTGCTATATTGGAAGAGTATGTTCCAAGCATCGGATCGAATATTGATGTTGCTGAATTTGGCGCAAGAATGGCATGTTTTTATTATTGTGTCGGTGATAAAGAAAAATTTATTTCTTCTTTTAAGTATTATGAAAGTGCTCAAGTAAATAAAAATATTTTCGCTCCATGGCTTAGGGATAAGATTCTTGTCTGTTCATACCTATCAGCTCTTTATAAGGTAGAAATAGTTTTGCAATCGTTATTGACTTCTAATAGTTCTGATGAGATTGCCATTACAGTTGCCGTTGCTGATTATTTGAATATAAAAAATGCAGGATTAAAAATCTTTTCTATTAATCTGCCTGCTTCTGTTTTATCATATACTCTTCTATTAGATTTGGATAATGGTCTTGTCATTGATTTTTTCCATAAGCGGCTTGGAAATCACCTTGAACCGTTCTTTGTCGGCTTAGAAGGTACTCATATTCTTGAAAATACAAATATGGCTCAGTCATTTAGATTTGTAGAAGTAGCTTCATTACAAGATGAAAAATTGCTTGCACTTGCAGATAGGTATTATTCTGAATTAAAAAAAAATGTTTAGTTTGTAAAATTTTGACGAACTAAAATGAATAAATTATAACTGTAAAAATACTTATCGTCCTTGATGAATATCAATATTTAAAAGAGTCTCTAAAAGATATGGAAGTTGACTCTTTTATGCAAACTATTGTTGATGGACTTTCTGAAAACATAAATATAATTTTTTGTGGCTCATATATTTCCATTATGAAAGAGCTTTTAGCAGAACAAAATCCGTTATTTGGCAGATTTACAGCAATTCTGCGAATTGAAGAGTTTAACTATTATATTCGGCATTGTTTTACCCAGATTTGCCAGAGCGTGAAAAAATCCGTTTTTATTCACAGGCTCATGAGCCCTTAAATAAAAAAAATCATCGTTACGGATTGTATCTCCATTCACACATCGTGCAAACTCATTTATGCTATGATAAACTCGATAATGCTTATATCCGTTAAAAATAAGACTATCATAATACGCCCAACTTTTATAAAATTAAAAAAGTAAGTTAAACGATTACGAATATTAAGAATTAAAATTTCAGTTAATAATCTATATTCTATATCCTCTCGGGTGTAAAACAATTGTATGAGTGATTCAATTGCGGAGTTCATTAAAACAGAACGGAAACATGCAGGGCTTACACAGGAAGAATTTGCAATAAGAAGAGGTCTAGGGCTTCGCTTCATTCATGAACTTGAGCAAGGCAAAGAAAGTGCCAAATGGATAAAGTTAATCAAGCTCTTTCTATGGTTGGAAGTTTCAAAATATCTTCGCAGGAATTGTAATCGAAACAGATTCTGAATACAAATTTGAAAAGGTATGCTGTTTTTGATAGTTTGTCATTAGCGAACTTGTTTCTGAATATACTCAATCAAGGCAGATGCTGAAACGAGTTCAGCATGACAATAGTTTCTAAAACATAATTTTCAAAACTCTTCCAGAAAATAAACTAAAGAAGTCCTCAATTTGACTAATTGAAGTATTTTTTTCTCATTAAGACGAAAAATGAGAAAGATTTTATTTGACAATTGGTGATTAAGGATTTATAACAGTGGTATAAGTATATTTTTTTGGAGGATAATATGGATATAACACAAGTTGTTGGTGAAAATGTGAGAAGAATTCGTGTCAATAAGAATATTTCTCAAGAAAAACTTGCTTCTCTTTGCAATTTTTCGCGTCCATGCCTTGAGCGCATTGAAAGAGGTGAGAAAAATTTGAAAGTTGAATTTGTTGAGCGCATTGCGAATGCGCTTGGGGTGACAGTTCTTTCATTGATTAGCGAAAAGCAAAAAGATGAGGCCGAATTGAATCCTGTTGAAACACTTAATATGGATTTGTTTGAATACAACAAAAGAATACTTATCAATAATCTTGTGCAGCACATAAAAGAAAGTGTTGCAGAGACTTTTAATTTGCTTATTTTTCAAAGTATTGTCAAACGTAATAATTCAAATAGTTAAAAAGTCACTATTTTTTCTTCAAGATTGACTTGATTTATCGAGCGAAACAATTAAAATAAAAGTAAGTATGGCGGGCAGATACATAAAACTTTTTCATGGTTCAAAAAGCGGAATCAAAGGTAAAATCAGACCTATAAGCCGAGAATTATGCGATTTTGGGAAAGGTTTTTATATGGGAACTGAGCAAGAACAGCCTATGACGCTTATCTGTAACTATGAAAATGCTACTATGTATGAGCTGGAACTTGATGCTGAAAATCTTACTGTAAGAAATATTCCGCTCGATATTGATTGGGCTTTATTTGTTGCTTTTAACCGAGGTCGGCTTACAAAAGAAATTGCACCTGCACTTTATGAAAAATATGTAGCATATAAAAAAAATGTTGATGTTTTCAAAGGCTATATTGCGAATGATAGAATGTTTGTTGTGCTTGACCGTTTTTTCGATGGGGATATAACAGATGTTGCTCTTGTTGAAAGCCTTTTTGCTTTGAAACTGGGAATCCAATATGTTGCTGTAACGCAAAAAGCCTGTGATGCCATTTCTATCAAGAATGAACAGAAATTGACTGTTGCACAAAAAGAAAAGTTGATTTTACGAAGCGAAGACAATAGAAAGTTAGGGATTTCGCTTGCGAATGAAATATGCCGAAAATACCGCAGGGAGGGAATGTATTTTGATGAACTCATCAAATAGTTTCCAATCTCTTTCTGGATTTGAGAGGCAGTTGTGTGCTGTGCAGGGGAAAATGTTTGAACTTTCTGCAAAAAAGAATTTTGCTAGCAAAGAATTTATTGATTTTTATATGCAAAGCAACACTGCAAAGTTTTTCGATTTGCCATATGACCGCACACAATGGCTTGGCGAAGAAAACTTGTTATTTGATGTACTAGAAGAAAATCAAAATCTTGCGCTTGGGAAAATCTACGATTCTGAATCATTGTTTTGGATAGGCTATATATATCGCTATTGGCATTTTCTGACAAAACAAAGTAGTAGTGCTATCGGGAAAAAGTGCAGCGCAGAAATGATGTATGCCCTATATCCTGCATACCACACTTTAGACTGTGCAGAGGCGATTGAGCGGATTTTAGAAGCATAGGGGGAAGACAATGGAGCAAAGGGCGTTTTACAATCTTTCTTATGGCGTGTTTGTGCTGGGGACAAAGTTGGGTGACAAAATCAATGCTTGTATTACAAACACTTGTTTTCAAGCTGCTGCTAATCCTGTGCGACTCGCAATCTCTTGCATAAATCAGAATCTCACTTGTCAGATGATAAAAGAATCTGGCGTATTCTCGCTTTCTGTCCTCGATAACACTTGCACATTTGACACAATCTCGCATTTCGGCTATCAGAGCGGGCGCGATGTGGACAAGTTTGGCGACTTTGAACACAAACTCGATTCAAATGGCTGCCCGTATATAGAAAAACAAGACTGTTCTGTCTTTGAATGTAAAGTCGTGTCTAGCGAGGATTTGGGAAGCCATACTCTTTTTGTTGCAGAAGTAACAGACGCAAAGATTTTGAGCAAAAATCCGCCTTTGACTTATGCTGATTACCAAGCGAATGTGAAGCCAAAGAAAAGCGAAGATACTGCGGGGAAAAAGATTGTCGCGTGGAAATGCAAAATCTGCGGCTATGTTTTTGAAGGCTCAGAGCTTCCGAAAGACTTTGTTTGCCCCTTGTGCGGACACCCAGCCGAAGACTTTGAGCCTGTGTATGAATGATTTTTCGTGTATTTTTGAAAAATGCAAAAGAGCCACTTGATTGAAATATATCAGGTGGCTTTTTTTTATCTGAAATATCTGTGGAGATTTATAAAAAATCTTGTAAAAAAGGATATATGTAGATAAAATAATAAAAAGTATAAAGAGCTATAAAGAAAAATAAAAACTATAAAGAGAGGAAATATTATGCAGAATCCTTTTACTACGACTTTTAGCAAAAATCCTGAGAACTCATATATTTACACAGAACAAACCAATGAGATTCTGGAAAATTTTATGTATGAAAAGCCTTCTGAATCAGTATACAAGGTTACAGGTGTTCGCGGCTCTGGTAAAACTGTTATTTTAGCAAAAGTTGAAGAAGAACTGCGCAGAGAGGCTAATAAAAATAATGGCTGGCTTGTTTATGATGTGAATCCGTCTCGTGATATGCTTGGACAAATTGCCGCAATGCTTGCAAAAGACGGATTTGCAAAAAAATCGGCAAAAGGAAAAAGTGTCAGTATTTCTGCAAGTGTTTTAGGAACTGGTGGCGGAATTGGACTTGCTTCTGATGGAAGTAGTACTTTCTTTGATATTGGAGTTGAAATTGATGAAATGCTTCAGAATGTTCAGAAAAAAAATAAAAAGATTCTTATAGGAATTGATGAAGTTTCGAAGACTTCTGAAATGGTTCAATTCGCTTCTGAATATGGAAAATGGCTCAGAGCAGATTATCCTGTCTATCTTGTTTGTACAGGACTTTATGAAAATATTATGGAAGTGAGCAATGTAAAGAATCTTACTTTTTTCAGACGAGCCTCAACTATAAAAACAGAACCTCTTAATGCTGTTAGGATGTCTGAAATGTATCGCAGATTGCTGAATATTGAACTTAGTGAAGCTCGTGAAATGGCAAAAATCATAAAAGGGTATGCCTATGCTTTTCAAGAATTAGGCTCTTTGTATTTCAAGAAAAAAGAATCGCAGAATCTTGAAGAATTGCTTCCTGATTTAAAAGCAGAATTATTTGCTTATTCTTATGAAAAGATTTGGGAAGAGTTGACCGAAGCCGACCGTTTTCTTGTAAAACTGCTGACTGAAAAATTGGAATACAAGAGAGAAGAAGTTCTTATTCTTATGGGAGAAAAGTCTGGGAATTATTCAATGTATCGCGATAGACTCCTAAAGCGTGGTATTATTGAGGCGCGGCAGGCATACATATCTTTTGCGCTTCCGTTTTTTGCGGATTATGTAAAAGAATATTGTATGTGATGTTATTGATTTTTGAATTGGAGAAAAAGTATACTTTTCTGTGAGAAAACTAAATCTAAGAGGTGTGATATGAGCTTTAAGGACTCTAAAGTCGTAATCGTTGGCGTGGGAAATGTTGGCGCAACAACGGCATACAGCATATTAAATCAGGGCATTTGCGAAGAAGTTGTTCTTATCGACGTGAACAAAGAAAAAGCAATTGCAGAAGCATTGGATATGCAGCATTCAATCTACTTTATGAACCGCAATATGTCGATCAAAGCGGGCGATTATTCTGATTGTCGTGACGCTGATGTTGTGGTTATCACTGCAAGCGCGCCGATGCCAAAAGATTCCAACAACCGCCTTGAAATGCTCGCTCCGAGTATGAAAATCATCAAGAACATCGTTGAGAACGTTATGGCGAACGGCTTTGACGGCGTTTTCGTGGTGATTTCAAATCCTGTGGACATTATGGCGTATTACGTTTGGAAGCTCTCACGCTTGCCAAAAAACAGAATTATCGGAAGCGGCACAACGCTCGACACAGCGCGTCTTTGCTGCGAGCTTTCTAAGATGTACAACCTTGACGCAAAGAGCGTGGAAGCCTTTGTTATGGCGGAGCACGGAGATAGCGAGATGGTTTCGTGGACAAGCGCGACAATCGGCGGCAAAAATCTTTCCGACGTCTTTGCCGATAACGCTGACCGCACAAAAGATATCACCAAAGATGAGCTTTTGAAGAGAACAAAGCAGGCGGGCTGGGATATTTTCAGCCGAAAGGGAAACACTTGTTACGGAATTGCGTCGAGTGCAACGGCTATCATCAAGTCGATTTTGTTTAACGAAAACCGCATTCTCCCTGTCAGCGTAGGCTTGAACGGCGAATATGGCTTGAACAATATTTTCTTGAGCGTGCCGACGATTATCAACAAGAACGGCGCGAAAGAGGTTGTTGAAATCAAACTTGCTGACGAAGAAAAAGACCTTTTGCAAAAGTCTGCTGATGTCATTCAAGGATTTTACAAGGATTTGCAGATATAATCCTGTGTCATTCTGAGAAAAAAAATGGAACACATCGCGCATTACCATTTGCCTGGGCTTTTTGAGTTTTATGAATTGTATTCGCTTTTTCTGCCACTTTTTCGCACGCACAAAGAATATTTTTACGACTGGTGCGACATTGCTTCGGTGTACGGCGCGCCTGCGGATTGCCTGTGGGGCGGGGGAAGAGCGGGGTTCGGCGACGCAAAAAGCTGCGATGTGCTTTCGCTTTTGAGCGACTTGGGCATTAGCGCGCGCTTGACTTTTAGCAATTCGCTTTTGACGGCGGAGCATTTGAGCGACAAAAAGTGTAATGCTCTTTGCTGTGAATTTGCAAAAGCCAAAACGCCGAGCGGTGCCATCGTTCATTCCGACTTGCTTGCGGATTATCTAAAACGCGAGTATCCAAAGCTTTATCTTGTTTCGTCCACAACAAAAGTGCTAACGGATTTTGCGGATTTTCAATCGGAGCTTGAGCGAGCTGATTTTAAGTACGTTGTGCCCGATTTTAGATTGAACAAATCCTTTGAAAAGCTCAAAACACTTTCGGAAGAGCAAAAAGACAAAGTTGAGTTTTTGTGCAATGAATGTTGCAATTTTGCTTGCAAAGACCGAAAAGCTTGCTACGAGAACGTCAGTCGCAAAAATCTTGGCGAAGAAGTAGCCGAACACAAATGCACATCTCCTGAGGCTTTTGAGGGATATCGATTTTCGCTCGCAAAGAAAAATCGAGGTTTTATCAGCGTTCAGGATATTCAAAACACATATTTGCCGCTTGGTTTTTCCAATTTCAAAATTGAAGGGCGTGGGCTTGGCAGTGCGATTGTGCTTGAGTTTTTGCTTTATTATTTGGTCAAACCCGACTTTCAGCTTGAAGTTCGAGAAGCAATTTATCTTGATTCAATGCTCGATTTGTTTTAACCGCAGGCGCATTAAAAGACTGATTAACAGCAGAAAAATAGGTACTTGTCTTTTTAGATTATTATTTATATCATACTGTCACACGCGGAGGGCGCGTCGTTCGATAGAAACTGACAGCCGGATAAGGTGCAAGCTGAAATGCTTGAATCTTATTCGGCTTTTCTATTTTTAAGGAGAAAATCATGGAAGAGAATCTTTCTTTTACCTCTGGCAGCATTGCGTCAAGACTTATCCGTTTTGCACTTCCTGTTTTGGGTGCACTTTTTCTTCAGTCATTCTATGGTGCTGTTGACCTTTTGGTAGTAGGGCAATTCGGGAGCGCTGCTGATGTTTCGGCTGTTGCTACAGGAACGATGATGATGCAAACTATAACTTTCATCATAACGGGGCTTGCCATGGGAACTACAATTCAGATGGCACAATCTATAGGAGCAGGTAAAAAAGAGAAAGCGGCTGATATTGTTGGCGGAAGTGTTGTCTTTTTTGTTCTTCTTTCGCTTTTTGTTACAGTTTTAATGATTTTTCTTACAAGACCTTTTGCATCTTTAATGCAAACACCTTTGGAAGCGTTCAGCAAAACTCTTTCTTATGTGCATATTTGTTCTGCTGGTACTATTTTTATAACAGGCTATAACGTTCTTGGAAGCGTTTTTAGGGGCATGGGTGATTCAAAAACTCCTCTTCTCACAGTTCTTGTTGCTTGCATAATAAACATTTTTGCAGATTTGCTTTTTGTTGCTGTTTTTGATATGGCATCTTCTGGAGCAGCGTTTGCAACCGTAATCGCGCAGGCTTTGAGCGTTGTTTTTTGCTTGATTATTGCAAAAAAGCGTGCTTTGCCATTTTCTTTTTCCAGAAAAGACATTCGTTGGAACTCCTATGTCGTGAAACTCGTTTGCAAAACAGGCGCTCCAATTTCGCTCCAAGATGGGCTTGTGACAATTTCTTTTCTTGTGATTGCGGCAATTATAAACCGACTTGGTTTAATTGCTTCTGCTGGTGTTGGTGTTGCAGAGCGAGTTTGCGCGTTTATTATGCTTGTTCCGTCTGCGTTTTCGCAGTCTCTGTCTGCTTTTGTTGCGCAAAATGTAGGAGCGCAAAAATATAACAGAGCAAAAAAGGCTCTTTTGTATGCAATTTTGGCATCTCTTGCTTGCGGTGTTTTTATGGGATATTTTGCGTTTTTTCATGGAAATCTTCTTGCTGCTGTTTTTTCAAAAGATAGCGAAGTCATTGCCGCTGCTCACAGTTATTTGAAGGCTTATGCAATTGACACGCTTTTTGTTTCATTTCTTTTTTGCTTCATAGGATATTTTAACGGCTGTGGAAAAACTTCATTTGTGATGGTTCAAGGCGTTCTCGGTGCGTTTTGCGTTAGAATCCCTGTCTCGTATGCAATGAGTCTTTCTGAGAATCCGACTCTTTTCAAGATTGGACTTGCAACGCCTTGCTCAACTTTGACGCAAATCACTCTTTGCGCAATAGTTTTTTTCGTTTTTGAAAAAAATAGATTACCCAAAAATCATCAGTAGATTTCTTTGAAGCGTTCTCTGAATTTATAATTTCTCAATCCTAAAAAGAAAAAAGCCACCTGATTGAAATAAATCAGGTGGCTTTCCCTTTATACCATGCTTTTCTATTCTAACTCTGGATTTTTCGCGATAGCAGTTTTTAGCAAAATCGGAGTTACGAGAGCAGAGCAGATGACGCTCAAGATAATCGCAGGCAAGATTTTCGCGTCAATCATACCCGCGTCAATTCCCTTTTGTGCCACCATGAGCGCAACTTCGCTTCTGGCAACCATACCGATTCCGATAACAAGAGCTGCATGCTTTTTGTAGCCGCAGAACTTCGCGCCAAGACCACAGCCGACGATTTTTGAAAGCACTGTGAAAACGATGAGGATAAGGGCGAAAACAAGTATTTCCACGTTCATCGTCTTCAAGTCTGTTTTCATTCCGACGCTTGCGAAAAAGACTGGCGTGAAGAGCATATATGAAGTAACGGTAACTTTTTTCGCGACGTATTGACGCGCCTTTGTGAGATTGCAAAGGATAAGACCTGCAAAGAATGCGCCTGTGATGTCCGCAACACCGAAAAGCACTTCCGCAGAAAATGCCATTGCAAAGCAAAACGCTAAAGCCCAAATTGCGATGCGGCGAGATTCGTAGTGCTTTTTTGAAATGCGCTCGAAAATCTTTTTCGTAACAATACCGACTGCAAAAACGAACACGAAGAAGAGCAAGATTTTCACGACGACCATCAAAACGCTGGAACTTTCGCCCTGTCCGCGCAATCCTGTGAGAACAGAAAGCATAACGATTCCCAAAATGTCGTCGATGATAGCCGCACTCAAGAGCGTTGTGCCAGTGCGAGTTTTGAGCTTTCCCAATTCGTTGAGCGTTTCCACCGTGATACCGACAGAAGTTGCTGCGAATACCATTCCCACAAAGCCCGCTTTCAAGATGTTCATAAAATCGGCTGTGTGATTGAAGAAGAAAAAGTAGAGCGCACCGCAAGAAATGAGCGGCACAAAAACGCCGAAACACGCGATGATAAAGGCTTTTACTCCCGTTTCCTTCAAGTCTTTAATATCTGTGTCGATACCCGCTGTGAACATCAGCATGATAACGCCAATCTCGGCTGTTTTTTTGATAAAATCAGTAACTTCAATGAGTCCCAAACAAGACGGACCTAAGATAATTCCCGCGACGAGCGCGCCTACAACCTGTGGCAGATGAATCTTCTTTGTTGCAATTCCCAAAACTTTTGTAGAAAGAAGAATCAAAGCCAAAAACAATAAATAACCAAAACTTTCCATAGCCCCTAGAGTATAGTATTTTTTCCTTTATTTTTTCTACAATTTGCGCTTTTATTTTTTTGTGCTGCTAACATTGACGCCTCGTAATAGCAAAAAGTTTTCTTTCTTTTTTCAAAATCTTCCCTTACGCTTAATTTTATCAGGAGATTTTTTTATGGCTAAGGCTTTGTTTATCGGCGGAACGGGAACAATCAGTTCTGCAATCGTGGAAGAGCTTTCCAAGCGCGAAGATTGGGAAGTTTGGGTTTTGAACCGCGGAAACCATGCGCTTCCTTCGGGTGTTCATCAGATTGTCTGCGACATCAGCGACGAAGAGGCGTCGAGGGAAAAACTTGCGGGGCTTTCGTTCGACGTGGTGAGCGAGTTCATCGGCTTTGAAAAAGCGCAAGTCGAGCGCGATTTTAGACTTTTCAAGGGAAAATGCAAGCAGTACATCTATATCAGCTCCGCTTCTGCCTATGCAAAACCCGCTCCAAGCCACATAATCACTGAAGGCACGACGCTTTCAAATCCGTATTGGCAATACTCAAGAAACAAAATCGAGTGCGAAGAGTTTTTGCTCAAAAAGTACCGCGAAGAAGGCTTTCCTGTAACCATTGTGCGCCCGAGCCATACTTACAACGAAAGCCATATTCCGCTTGGCGTTCATGGCAAAAAGGGCTTTTATCAAGTCATAAAGCGAATGCTCGACGGAAAAAGAGTTATCATTCACGGCGACGGCACTTCGCTTTGGCACGTTACATTTAACAAGGATTTTGCTGTGGGCTTTATCGCTTTAATGCAAAACCCGCACGCACTCGGCGAGGCTTTTCAGATTACAGGCGACGAAGTTCTTTCTTGGAATCAGATTTACCAGACCATCGCCGACGCTTTGGGCGTGAAGCTGAACGCTTATTATGTTTCTTCAGATTATCTTAGCGCGGTCGGAAAAAAATACGGCTATGACTTTGAGGGAAGCCTCCTCGGCGACAAAGCCGTTTCGGTCGTATTTGACAACACGAAGCTCAAACGAGTTGCGCCACAAATGAAAACGACAATCCCATTCTCGAAAGGCGTTCGCATTGCGCTTGATTACGTTATGAGCCACAAAGAATGTCAGGTTTTGGACGAAGAGTTTGACGAGTGGTGCGACAAGGTGATTAGAGCTTTGGAAGAAAGCAAGAAAAACATCTGATGAGGGAAAGTATGAGAAAAATCAGCATTGACAGAAAGAACTTGGTCAAAAGAATCTTGATGTCGTTTTTCGGCGTGATTATCTGCGCCATAAGCGTGGGCATTTTCAAAATTGCGGCTTTGGGCGTCGACCCATTCCAGTCGCTTATGGCGGGACTTGACTTTATGATACCGATTGACTTCGGGCTTTTGTATATCATCGTGAACGTTTTGCTTTTGTCTTTCGCGCTTGTTTTCGACAGGCATTACATCGGAATTGCGACTTTCATCAATCTCTTTCTTTTGGGCTACATAACGCAGTTCACTTTTGAGTTTTTGAAAACCGTAGTCGTTGACCCGTCGATTTTCGTTCGCATTGCCTGCCTCGTCATCGGCGTGGTGATAATCTGCTTCGGCTCTGCGTTTTACATGACGGCAGACCTCGGCGTTTCCACCTACGACGCAGTTGCGCTCATCATCTGCAACACGTGGAAAAAGGGCAAGTTCCAATACGTCAGAGTCATCACGGATTTAATCTGCGTGATTTTGGGAGTCGCTCTTTTCGTCCTTGCGGGCGGCGGCTTTTTGAAAATCCCCACAATCGCAGGCGTCGGAACGATTATCACGGCGTTTTTCATGGGACCTTTAATCGAGTTCTTCAACGAAAAGATTGCGCGTCCTTTCTTGAACGGAAAAAATTAAGACACACCTTTAAAAAATCCCAATTGCTTGTCCGAACGTCCCGACGACCTTTTGGGAAATGGAAAATGCTTGTCCGAACGCTCCGACAGCGTTTTGGGAAATGGAAAATGCTCGCCCGAACGTTCCGACAGCCTTTTGGGAAATGGAAAATGCTTGCCCGGACGTTCCGACAGCGTTTTGGGAAATGGAAAATGCTTGTCCGAACGCTCCGACAGCGTTTTGGGAAATGCAAATTGCTTGTCCGAACGTCCCGACGCAAAATGTTAAAATGGCGGTTTGTCCTTGGAGTATTTTTTCGTGAATTCTTGTGTGGAAAGCGGGCGCGAAAAGTAAAAGCCTTGAAGATAATCACAGCCCAAATCTTTCATTCCTTTCGCCATTTCTTTTGTTTCAATTCCCTCAGCCGTGACCGAAAAGCCCATGTTCTTGAAGGCTCGAACAAGCGCTGGGAGTATTTCTTCGCGGTTTTTGAAGTAATCCCAGACGACTTCCATGTCGAGTTTGATGTTGATGAACGGATATTGTCTCAAGCGTGTTACGTTTGAATATCCTGCTCCGAAGTCGTCGAGAACGAAGTCGAAGCCTTTGAGTTTCATGTTTTGAATCTGCTTTTGAAGAAGCGCGTAATCAATCATCGCTTCTTCGGTGATTTCAAGGTGAATTTTGTCCGCGCTCACGCCGTAATGCTCAAGAATCGAGGAAAATCGCGTTGTCAAATCGCTTCGCAAAAATTGCAATGGCGAAAGATTCACGTTTATCCACGAGATGCCCATTTTGTCCAAGTCGTGCGTGCTGGCGAACTCGCAAGCCTTTTCAAACATCTGCTCGCCCAAAAGATTTATGTGCCCGTTTTTTTCTGCGAACGGAATAAAAACTGTCGGCGGAAGAAGAGCGCCGTCCGCGTCTCGAATGCGTGAGAGCGCCTCAGCACCGATTATCTCGTGGGTTTCGGCGCTCACGAGCGGCTGCAAAAACATTTCGACTTCTTTGTTTTCAACCGCTTTTCTGACGGCGCGCTTTATTCCTGAGTTTTTTTCAAGAACGCTGAATGTCTCCTCTGAAATGACAATATCTGTGTCTGTTGCAATGTCGATGTTGTTGAGCGCAGACATAATTCCGTTCATAAATCTTTCAGAGCTCTTTATCTTGAAGTCTTTGCTTGCTTCAACAAAGCGAATGTCGAGGTAAAGTTCCATCTCGTTTTCTTCGCATTTCCATGGTTTTTTGAATCTGTCTCGGATTTCTTCTTTTATTTTTTCGATTTTGTAATCTGCAGAAGAGCCAATCAAGATAAATCGTCCGCTATAAATATAGAAGAGAGATAACTTCGGGTACATTTTCTTAAGGCTTTCTGCGATGAGTCTTAATCCGCGGTCAATTTGTGAGCCTGTGTAGATTTCGCGCATATCGTTGTAGTTGTAAATCAATATTCCGAGCGCGAGTGTTCCGCTTTTTCCGACTTTTTCATCGAGCAGCAGCGACAGCGCCTCATGGCTGAATGCTCCTGTTCGTCTTTCGGTGTAGAGGGCGCTGTTCTCGAACTGAAGGTAGATAACGATAATCGACAGTAGGCAGAAAAAGTCCAGAACGAGATACTTCGGGAAAAAGGCTCTGACAACATAGCCGATAAAAAGAATCATATTGAAAGAAAGTGCGCTTATGAAGGCGGACTTTGACAAGTTTTTTCGTTTTGACAAAATACACGCGACAGAAATGAAAACGTAGAAGAAAGCGCTGAGGTATATGCTGTTGTAGAACGCTCCCTGATGATAGCCGTTTTCGTCAAGAATGAAGAGCGTTGGCACAAAAAGGTTCATTAGCGCAAGTGTGAGGCAAAAAACAAAAACGGAGTAGGCTGGAAGCATCTCTCTTTTTTTGCGCTGGTATTTGTGGCTTGAGATTGCAATCGTGAAATGAAAGAAGCAGACTGGGCGGAGAATGAATGCCACAAAATAAACAACGTTGGCAATAAGATGGAAGGCGATAGGGTAGTCGGAATAATTTTCAAGGCACGCCGTCGCGATAACGTTTATTGTGATTGTTGCGATTTCCACGAAAAGAATGCGCAAAAAAGCGCGGTTTTTGCTTATCGGGATATGCGGCTGTGAAAAGTAAAAGATGAGAAATGTCACGAGAAGAATAATATTGGGGATAACAAAACTAAAATTCCACATAAACTCAAAACTCCTTTTTGTCTTGCTTCTATTATGAAGCGTTTTTTGCAATTCTCAAGTTTATCGCGCTTTTTTCTGCGTTTGGGAAAAAGAAAACGAAATAAAAGCGAGTCTTTTGTAACAAAGATTGCGGGAAAACGCGCTATTTTTCAATAAAATATTGACAATGGATTTTTAATTATGATACTATGATTCACAATCTCTTTTTTACTTGTATTCTACTAAATTAAGGAGTTCTCAATGTCAGGACATAGTAAATGGTCTACGATTAAACACGCTAAGGGAATCGCAGACGCAAAGCGCGGACAGCTTTTCACTAAGTTTATTAAAGAAATTTCTATTGCTGCAAAGATGGGTGGTGGCGACCCTAACGCTAACCCAAGACTTCGTACAGCAATCCTCAAGGCTCGTGCTGCTTCTATGCCGAAAGACAACATTGAGCGCGCAATCAAGAAGGGTACTGGCGAGACTGGTGCTGCTAACTACGAAGAGCTTGTTTACGAAGGATACGCTGCTGGTGGCGTTGCAGTTCTCGTCGAGGTTTTGACAGACAACAAGAACCGCGCTGCTGCTAACGTTCGCAACATCTTCAACAAGACAAACGGAAATCTCGGAACAACTGGTTCTGTAAGCCGTATGTTCGAGCGCAAGGGCGTTATCGAGTACGATTCAGAGAAAGTCAGCGAAGATGAGTTGATGGAAGTTGCTCTTGAGGCTGGTGCTGACGACATCGTTAACGAAGATGGTGTTATCACTGTTACAACAGACCCTGCTTCATTCGACGGCGTTCTTGAAGCATTGCAGAACAAGGGCTATGAGTCTTTGTCAGCAGGCGTGAACATGGTTCCGATGGCATATACATCAGTCGACAAGGATACAGCAGCAAAAGTTCAGAAGTTGCTCGACCGTCTCGAAGAGGACGAGGACGTTCAGAACGTTTACTCAACTGTTGAGTATCCAGATGACTTCGACCCAGAAGCATAATTTGTTCATTCAAAACTTATAACTGAAGGCCAGCATAGAGATGTGCTGGCTTTTTATTTGTCCCGCGAATGCACAAAAAAACGGCAGACTAATCTGCCGCCTGAAAATATCAATTGCAAATCGGATTTATTTGTCCATCTTTGCAATCAAATCATTGAGTTCTTCTTCGCTGATGAGAGTTGTTTCGCCTGTTTCTTCGTTGGAGATGAAGCAGATTGTGTCATTTTCAGAAAGTGTATCGTTTTTGCCGACTATTGAGCTTTCAATCAATGCTGTTCCCTCAAAATAGTATCCCCACTGTTCTTTGCCCATACTCTTTTTGTGAACATACTGAACCTTTGCGTCAATGAGAGCGACTGCGCCTGGAATCTGCTCAAGAGCGGAATCCAAAGCGTTTTCAAGAGCATAATGCTCTTCATCAAGTTTTTTGTTCTTGATAAGCAATCCCTTTGCGTTCAAATTTTTTGTGACAGCCTTTTCTGCAGAACGCTGCATTTCGCCAAGACGAGAAATATCAACGTTCTTTGAAGAAATAACTGTGAAGCGACCAAGCTCCTGAACATCCATCGAAGAGCAACCAACCAATCCCATGGCAAGTGCTGCCATAGTTGCAAGAATAAGAATCTTCTTCATAAGATTCCTCCCATAACTTTTAATTTGCACAAAAACGAGCAACAAGCGAGTTTTTGTGCAAAGGTCTTTTTCAAGACCCTTGCATAGTGTACACTATGCGCTTTTCTGGGAGGATTGTGAGCATTTTAGATTTGTGGCAGAGGAAGAAAAGGCTTATTCTTCCTCTTTTCCGACGTAGCTTTCGATAATCTCTTTTAGTTCCTTTTGCGAGCGACCGTTCGCAATCGCCTTTTTTCTGTAAACTTCCGCTTCCTCTTCGTTTTCTTCAAGCGTGTAGATTATGTACAAAAGCGTGATTGACTCGATAGCATTGTTTTTTATCGAAAGGCACTTCTTTGCATAAGTTTTCGCCTCTTCATAATTTCCGTCAGAAAAAAGAAAATACGCAAAATTATTGTAAGCATTGCTGTTTCCAGGAGAAGCCTCAATTGCCCTCAAGCCCGCATTATACGCCTTTTCGTAATCACCTTTGTCTTTGTAGAGAATGAGCATATTCGAGAAAACTCTTGAGTCAGCAATTCCGATATCAACCATGTTTTCGTAAATTAAAATAGCGTTTTCAGTGTTGCCGAAGTCTGAGTTTACGAGCGCGAGAAAAAGATTTACGCTGTATCTTTCGTTTTCAGTCTTGCACTTTGAAAGCAGCGAGCAAAGCAAAATCGATGCGTGTCGGTATTTGTCCTCGTTGTAAAACCGCAAGGCGCGAAGAAGCGTCAAAAGATTTTTTTTGTTGTCAGAAAATGAGTTTTTGATAATGTCCTGATATTCATTTTTGTAATACTTCAGTGTGTGCTTGTTTTCGTTTTTCGCATACTGCGAAAGAAGGCGAATGAGCACAATAACCATAATAATCGCAAAATAAATCATAATGCTGAAGAGCATAGCAGTAAAAACAAAAAATGTATACGCTCGCTTTTTTGTTTTTGGCTCGTATACAGTTTTGTGAAAAAATGCTTTGAGGAAAGTATTTATATTGGCAAATCGGTTTTGTTGAAAAACGAGCTGAAAGCGTGCTAGAATAAGATTATGACCGAAAAGCAAATCGCCAAAAGAGAAAAAAATGCTAGCACGTATTCAAGAGTTCACGCTGATGGACGACGATTTTATGACGTGCTTTTTTGATGGCGACATTGTTTGTACAGAGTATTTGCTAAAAACGATACTCGGAAAAGATTTGACCGTTACCGAAGTTACAGCGCAGAAAGTCATAAAAAGTTTGAAAAGCCGCTCTGTCCGACTCGATGTTTTTGCCCGTGATTCCGAGAAAAGACCTTATGACATTGAAATCCAGAGAGCCGATGAAGGAGCTGGAGCAAGACGGGCGAGATACAATTCTGCGATGATGGACACAGATGAAAGCGTAACAGGAATGGACACTGACGAATTGCCTGAGTCGTATGTTATTTTCATTACCGAAAACGATATTTACGGCAAAAACAAACCTTTGTACCATATTGAGCGCAGAATACAAGAACTTGGATACGAGGTCTTTAACGATGGAACTCATATCATTTATGTGAACGGGAAGTATCGAGGAAGCGATGCTGTCGGCTCTCTTATGCACGATTTTTCTTGCAAGAAAGCAGACGATATGAAAAGCAAAGTGCTTGCAGAAAAGACGCGTCAACTCAAAGAAAACACAACGGGGGTGCAGAAAATGTGTAGAATCATGGAAGAATTCGCAGCAGAAGAAAGGGCAGAGGCAAGGGCTGAGGCAAAAGCAGAGGCTCAAGTTGACTTTGCACAAGATTTATTGCGTGACGGCACACTTTCGATTGAGCGCATTTCTGCTATCTCTCGCTTGCCGCTAGAGCGTGTGAAGGAGCTTGCTGAAAAACTTGGCATGTCTTCTTTGAACTAATTTTTGTATACGTTCTGGTTTGTAGAATTTTTGGCTCGTATACAATATGTATACGCCTTGCCTAGAGCGTTTTTTGCTCATATACATATTGTATACGCTCTTCTTTGTAGAATTTTCTGCTCGTATACAAATTGTATATGACTTGCCCAGCGTGTTTTTGGCTCGTATACAAATTGTATACGCTCTGATTTGTAGAATTTTTGGCTCATATACAATATGTATACGACTCACTTGGAGTGTTTTCTCCTCGTATACAGTTTTGGGAGCGTCAATCGCAGGTGTATTCGGGCTTTTTGTACAAAAAAGCTTTGTCGGGAACGATGCATTTGTCCCAAACTTGCGCTTTCCAGTCGCTTTCGGCAACGTCCTTGATGGCAACAGAAACCGAGCTTGTTTTGCAGCCCAAAGTTTCCGCGATTACCTCTGATACTTTTTGTGCGCATAATCGTTTTTGCTCGTCTGTGCGCCCCGAAAAGCATTTTATCTCTACGTGTGGCATTTTTTTTCTCCTGTCGTTTTGCTATTGTTTATTTCTTTTCTTTTTTGCTGTCGTCAATGTGAAAAACAAGGCATGCGTCTTGCGGCGTTCCCTTTATATAAAGCCAGCCGTCTTTGTTTATGACAGCCCGAATTCTACCGATTTGGTCGCTTGTTTCAAGCTCTTCCTTTGGAATTGCTTGCAGTGCTTCTTCGCTCTCCGGCATAAAATACAGAACGTAAATCGTGCATTTGTACTTACTGAGAGGCTTTTTGTTGTCGTCAAGAAACGGAAACTTGATAAAACTGTCTCCGTCAAGCGTGATGTTGTCAAGCTCAAGGATTTTGCTTTCTTTGACGTTTGTGTCGTCGTTATAATCTATTTTTTTGCAAGACACAAACAAAACAAGTGCGATAAAAATTATTAGCGTGTTTTTCATTTTTTTTCCTCCATAAGTGAACTTTCTGCAAGTTTCTTTTATATTATAGCACAGAAGAATAAAACGAAAATCATTTTGTTCATGTTCATTTATAAAGATTATCATGCTATAATTTTTTTATAAAATTACAGTAGTGCAATTATGAGCGCTGGCTACGGATATGTGACAATGCAGTTTAAAAAAGGCGGAAACAAAGGCGATTGCGAGATGGCAAAACAGGTTTTCGATTATTGCCGAGAAAACTACGGTTTCTTCAATTCAGAAGATGATGACTGGAAGGAATATGGCGACTGTTTTAAGCTTGAAAATGAAATGATTTGTCCTTGCTACAAGGGAAACGGTCTGGATATAGACCATGTTGATGAGGATTTCTTCCAGGAAATCTTTGATAAATTCCACCCGTTTGACATGAGGGTTGAGTTCATTCAGGATTTCAGCGAGACAAGTTATGACGATAATTCTGTATCTTATTACAAAGTTGTCGAAACAAACGGAGACAGAGTTTTGAGCTGTGTGAGATCGTTTTATTTCACGAAGGGAAGCAAATATGCTTATGGTGATGAGTGCTTTGACATTTATGATTCCTATGATTTTGAAAAAGACGATGACTATCTTTATCTTCTGGAAGAGGGCAAATATTGGAAACGTGTGCATGATTCGATTATTGCAGAGAACAAAAACACGCACAGAGTGATTGAGCTTTATGATTGTGTCGCATTGGAAGAAGAAACCGATGATGAGCATGACGACCACGAATGCCTTATGTATCGTGACCTTTGTGAGAACGGTGAGTACTGCTGTTTCCATAATAACGATGATGAAGACGAGGACGAGGAGAAAGTTCTGGGGATTTTCGATTTTGAGGGCAGGCTTGAGGAACTCGGAATCAAGTTGGAAGATGGTGAGTCTTCAAATCCTGATGAGTGGGAAGTAAAAATCAAGTTCTCAGACAAAGAATCATTCTGGGCATAAAGCGAAAAATGTGAGTGATTTCATTTGAAGAAGGTTTTCAGATGAAATCACTTGCTGCATCGTAAACGGTTTTCCCTGATTATCGAAAAGTCTTTGTTCAGCTCGACTGTGAGCAGCAAGTCTTCATCGTGGTCTTCTATAAAATCTCTTGGAGTCCATTTGTCCCCGTAGGTTGATGTCCAATATTTTGGCAGCGCTTTGCTTACTTTGTAAAAATTGATGTCGTAGCTTAGAGGCTCATAATTTTCTCTTGATGAGATAAAATCGTTGGTTATTGCATCTAAGTTTTTCTCGACGAACAAGTTTATGATTCTGTGCTGTTCTTCTGCTGTATCGGGAATCGGGTCAACCATGAAAAACATATGTCCTGAGTTTTTTGCGGCACTCAAATTTTCCATTTCCCAGAACTTGTATTTTCTATCTTCTGGATATTTCTTGAGAACTTTTTCTGCTGCGGAATATCCGGACACGCGTCAAAAGCGTTAAAAGTAAGAAAGAAATACAGCACATAAGAGGCAAAAATCAGCACAAACAACAACGGGACAATGATGATAAGTCTTTTCATTTTCCTCTCCTTCTTTTCCGTCATTCTGAGCGTAATCGAAGAATCTACTTTAAGATTTTTATCTTTGTTACAGCAAAACACATCAACGGTTTATCATAATACAAAGTATCAGCTTCTCCAATATATCGCAAAGTAACTTGTGTTTCATACAAAACATTCGATTTTCGCTGCACCGCAAGTATTTCCTCTACTATTTTGTTTCTGTAATCCTCATCTTTGCCTATGCCAATCAATTTGTTTTCAGCGGTTATAAATCTGATGTTTGGCGGAAAACCGTTCCAAGTGCAAAAACTACCTTTTAATATAATTTCATCGCCTTCGTTCAAGGACTTTGAAAATGGTACAAAATCTTCTGCAAATAAAGCTGTAAGCGTTGCGAAAAAGCAAAAAATCATTAACTTGCTTTTCATTTTCCCTCTCCTGTTAGCTACTTTTTATTTTTGTTGGCAAATCCATCTCCAGCCTTGAACTCTTTTTCTTTGTCATCGGATAGGAGCAGTTTTCCAGAGCCTTTAATGGCATACCAGATTTGTTCTGATGCTTCGTGTGTGCTGCGGCAGGCTTCTCTAGGAACAAGATGCACTTTCATAATTTCTGTTATTTCCAAAAGCGGCAGTATCTGAATGAGTGCGGTGGTGATAAACCTGACAATACAGCAGAATTCTAAAGGTCTGGAAAACTAATATATTTTGCTGGAAGTTTATCGCATAACCAAACTTTATCATTACCGATGTAAAATCTTATACCATCGGCAATAGCCTGTTTTGTATCTATTTTCAGCAGAACAGGAGATTTATCTCTTCGTTTGCCAACAGCAGTTGCTGTTTCTTCATCAATAGCAAGGTGAACATATTGCCTTTTCATAGGAAGAAGACCTGTTTGTTTTATTGAATCTATAAAACGATTTGCTGTTCCATGATAAAGGACAGATGGAGGAGTTCCTTCAATCTTTTTTATATGCATCGGAATAGAGTGACCATAAAGAGCACGGATTTTATCACCATTAAGTTCCAGACGTTTCTTTTCAGAAATCTCCATAACTTTGAGAACATCATCTTTTGTAATTCCTAATGCATTTAATAGCTGTTCTAAGGGAACAAAGCCTTCTTCATCCATTTCAAGTTCATATTCCCATGGGGCATGTCTTAATGCATATGAGATTTCTTTACTTAAAGATATATAATCCAAATTAAACCACCTTTTCTAATTCATCAGAGTAATATTTTTTGCTACAATTTTTACTTTATCACCCCAAATAAATTCTGGCTCTTGTCGGACAATCCAACCACTCTGGGAAATATGTACCGTTTTTTATCATACTGACAAATAAGCGTATTTCCATCTTCCGATAAACATTTTACTGTAGCCCCAATGTCATAATTTACTTCATCCCCAGCAAGGACATGTTTCCATATGATTATATCACTTTTTGGAGTAATTACATACGGAACTTGCATGTTTGTATGCTTATCACCGATATAATTACCTTTTATTTTGTCTTTCAGGCGCACAGCAGTAGGATTTATCTTACATACGGTTTTGCTTTTCTCAGTAAATCGTAAATGTGCTTTATGTATACATTTATGCTTTTAGCATTTGGCGGAATGCGGTCATTGTCGGGGTGAACATATTAGGTCTGTATTGTCCACGCCACACAAAATCTTCTGCAAATAAAGCTGTAAGCGTTGCGAAAAAGCAAAAAATCATTAACTTGCTTTTCATTTTCCCTCTCCTGTTTAGCTACTTTTTATCTTTGTTGGCAAATCCATCTCCAGCCTTGAACTCTTTTTCTTTGTCATCGGCTAGAAGCAGTTTTCCAGAGCCTTTAATGGCATACCAGATTTGTTCTGATGCTTCGTGTGTGCTGCGGCAGGCTTCTCTAGAAACAAGATGCACTTTCGTAATTTCTGTTATTTCCAACTGTGTTTTTTTTGCTCATAGATTTTGACGAACTTGCTGCCGTCAAAATTAAATTTTAAGTGTCCTTCGACTGATTCATTTGACTCTTCATAAAAATATTTTGTGTATTGCAATTCAAGCGTGTTTTCATGCGACCAAAAGCGCAGATTGCAAAGTTTTGTGATTACAATTTCGTTCATAGCGTCCACAATCTTCTTGAATGCGGGATTTGCGTCGGCGGAAGTGAGTGATTTTCCGTCGTAGATGTAAAAATGCAAATCGACATCTGTGAGGTCATCTCTTTCCCATTCGACGACAGCTGCTCCTGTTTTCGTCAAAAATATGCCGTAGTTTTTGTTCATGCCCCTGTAGCTCACGGGATAAATGTCGTTGTGCAAGTGTTCGGGAATTGTTACCCAGCTTGGATTGTCGTCTTCAAAGTCGGTTGTAGTGTAGGCTTGGCAGCGACCAAAAGCGTCTATGCGGGTCTTTTTGGAATGTGCTTTGTAAATCTCGGCAAACAATCTTCCCCGCCAAGCGTCATATTTGAACTCTTTTTCGCGATAAGAATCGTAGCAATAGTTTGGATTGTCCAAAAACGTGATTTCAGAAATGCAGGTGTCGTCGAAGTCCGTGCCTTTGTAAATCTCCGTGATTACGATTTTGATTTGCTTTGCGCTTATAGGGTGGTTAAGATAGCTAATGCAGTGCGGGTCGGGTGAGTCGGGGAGGGTGTAGCTGCCCAGTTCCTGCTTTTCGGAGGCGATTTTAATGCTTTTGACTCTGTTGTTTTTCAGGTAATAGCCAAGACTGCCGTAGCCGTTTCGGATTGCAATGCCGTAGATTTCAATCTCTCTTTTGAAGTCAAAAACGAACTCCGTGCCGACTCCTTTGCCCGCCCAGCTTTTGTATGTGTTGTCGATGAGGTTCGCCGCGGCGTATTTGTCGGGAGCGTCTTCGATGAGCGTGTTAGAAGCCGTAACGCTGACAGGCTTTGCGCTGTATTCGTCTGCACTTGGGTCTAGCGCAAACGCCGATAAAGACATTAGAAAAAATATGCTGATTAAGAGTTTGTCATGCTGGACTTGATTCAGTATTTTTGTTAGAGCGAAGAGATTTCGAAACAAGTTCGGAATGACATTTTGGAAGTTCGGAATGACATTTACTGTGGTTTTCTTAGAAAAAAAATTCATTTTTCCCTCCGTGAATATTTTTCGTGGTTTCGCAAAACTGTGCAGACTTTGACCGCTTCAAAAAAATCATCTTCTGAAACGCCAAGAGAGAGAATATCAGACCATACCGCAGCTTTATAAAGCGGCAGGGCTTCTTTTGCAAACTCATTAAAAATCACATAAGTTCGTGCATAATCAAAAACAGGCGGAGCAAGACGAGCGTTCATCCAGTCTATGATTGTGTAATTGATTTTATCTGCAATGAGTTCGGCATTGTCAGGAATCATAATGTTCAAAAAGTGCATATCAAGATGACAGATACAGCTTTTATATTTTTGAGAAAGACGGTCTATGATGGGTAAAATTTTTGATTTTTCTTGTGCAGAAAGCATTAAATCTGCTGTTGCTGAAATCGGAGGAATTGTCGTGCGGCTTGAGACAGCTTTGTGGATAAAACAGAATGCCCGTGAAAGCAGTGCAAAACTCTGTTCTGGGAATTTTGAAACAGATTTTTCCAGTTGGTCGCCTTGCACCAAATCCATTTTTATTATGTGAGGATTGTCTGTGTCGTAATATTTTACGGGGCAAAGTCCAGCCTTGTTTACAGCCTGCTGTTGTTGTTTTTCAAAAGCAATCCATTCGGCAGGATATGATTCATCGTAAACTTTGTAGGCAAAACCGTGATACAAAAATACTTCTGCATTTGCTCCTTTCCCGATTAGTTTTTGAGTGCTGTCGAATATCATTTTTCTCCCCCAAAATTACTTTGTTCTGGCTAATGCCTTCTGACACCATTCTATTACTGCCACATAAGTCTTTTCAAAAGAAACTCCCCGCTTTCAAGATAATGCAGATTTTGAATCACAAATTACAGCTGCTTGCAACTTGCACGAAGTTTGTCGTGTATTCCAGCTTGCAAAACCGAGCTTGTTTGTGGAATATTTTTCGTGAATTGAAATGCGTGTGTTTAAGTTTGCCGATGTTGCGTATTGAGAAAGCACTGTTTTTTTGTTGTTTAATGTGTCCATTGAAAAAGTATACTAGATTTTGCTAAAATAGCGCAATGTCAACAATAAGGATAATCGGGATTGACCCAGGTCTTGCGAATACGGGAATTGGCATAATCGACGCAGTGAACGGAGTGCCACACCTCGTGACTTATGGCGTGATTGAAACGAACACGAGCGAAGAGAAAAGCAAGCGACTTTTGTATATTTACGATAATTTAAGCGCGATAATCGACGAGTTCAAGCCTCAAGAAGCGAGTATGGAATCGCTGTTTTTTGCCAGAAATGTAACGAGCGCAATGGCGGTGGCGGAGGCGAGGGGAGTGGTTACGCTTTTATTCGAACAGAAGAAAATCCCGCTCACAGAATACACGCCGAACACGATAAAGCTTTCTGTAACGGGAACAGCGAGCGCGGATAAAGCCCTTGTAGAGCAGTACGTCAAAATCCTCTTGCGATTGGAAACCGAACCAAAGCCAGACCACGCCGCAGACGCATTGGCTGGCGCAATCACGCATTTACATTCAGCAGGATTGAGATAGAGGGAGTTTTTATGAAACATTTTTTTCTGGCATTGATTTTCGCTTTTGCGGTTGTGCTTTTTGCTTGCAGTTCTGACTCTGGAGAAACTGAAGAAACATTCACAGTCTACACTTACACAGGTACTTATCAAGAATCATGTCAAAACATGTCCATGCTTTTCGTTGGCGACGGGCAGGACGGCTTTCAGGACTTCGGCGGATACGACAGCTGGGATAAATTTGAGAAAATGCGTGATACTTATGACTTGAAAACACATTCATGGACAAAAAGCGAGGTCAAAGCGCATTTGCTAGGCTGGGGATTTTCACAAGAGAAAGCGCAGACTCGCACAGAAGAGCTTTTCGGCGTAGAACACGGAATCTGCTATGCTCGTCGCGGGGATTTGGTAGATTATCTCGTAAAATAGTTTTTTCTCATTTTACAAACCCCGCCGGGAAGTCGGAATGTCATTTATAAGACTTTACAAAGCCCGCCAGTGAGTCGGAACGGCATTTGTAAAACCTTATAAACCCCGCCGGGAAGTCGGAATGCCATTTATAAGACTTTACAAAGCCCGCCAGTAAGTCGGAACGGCATTTATAAGACTTTATAAAGCCCGTCAGTGAGTCGGAATGGGCTTTCCATAAATGTGGAAACGCCGCCAGTGACACGGAACGTGGTTTCCTGAAAATATTTCCGAGAGGTTTCAGCGCAAAAAGTCTTTGATGAGGTGAAACTTCTTGTGTCCGTTCGGGATATTGTCAAGCTCGCTGATTATTCTGTAACCGTGCTTTTTGTAAAACTCTGGGGCTTGCCAGGACATCGTGTCCACGTGCGCCGAATGGCAGCCGCGCTTTATCGCCTCAGCTTCGGCAGCCTTGAGAAGCTTTGAGCCGAGTCCTTGCTTTCTGAAATCCTCCGCGACAAAAAGAATGTCGATATGAAGCCAGCCCCAGTATGTTCCGCCCAAAATCCCCGCGATTACCTTTCCGCTTTCGTCGTATTCAACAATGTTCAAAAGCTCGTGATTGTCCGCTCCAGCTTTTTCGTCGTTGAATTGAGATAGTGCCTTGTTAACCGCAGCAATCTCTTTTTCGCTCGGATTAAAATTCATTTTTTCTCCCAAATTTTTCTTCTAAAACTTCAACAGGGAAAAAGAGTTTGTTTTTGCCCGTCGCAACATCTGTGAAATCGCAAGCCGCCCCGCAAAGTTTCAGTTGCATTTCTGGGATAGATTGCTGAATTACATTAGAGAAAGTTTCCGTGTAGTTTTCCTCTTGAACATCGACAATCAAATACTTTCGCGCAGGCAAAATCCACTTTTTCCAGCCCACAGGAGCTTCTTTGTCGTTTTCAACTTCAACTCCCGCAAGATAATAGCCACTGCTAAAGTTATTTGTCCATGGCAAAAATGACATCGTTTCATCGCTCATTGCGCCCCAAACGCCTGCCAAAGTTCCATCAGATTTCTTTTTCGCAAGTGGAGCAACTTCGGCAAAGTGCGTATTGGCATCAGCCCAAAGTTCTTTCACGATGTTTTTCTCTGCTGTGCAAAATCCCTCTTTCCCGATAATCGCAATTTCTGGCAAATCCTTTATGACTGTCTTCATTTTTTCTCCCTAAACTCTATATTGAATCGGCTTTTTTATGGTGTTCCTCCATAATCGGATTCCAGTAGTTTCGGTAATCTTCATAATACGGCGTGTCAGCAGCACTCAGCCCCATTTCAATGCACTTTTTTGCAAAATCTTCTGTCAGTGTGTTTTTGCTCAAATATCCGCGAATACACAAATTGTGCTTTTCAAAAGTAAGATTGCCAAAACACAAAACTTCTTGATAGAAATGCTTTTTCTCATAACTTCTAATCTCCGCTTTGAAAAAAGTATATCCCATTTTATTTTGGCAATTCAATCAGCTGAACTTTTGGATTCGCTTTTTTAACCAGCCGCCACATTTTCAGGAACTCGCTCGCCTCACACACAATGTCAAACTCAACTTTCTTCCCATTCGCCAGCGTAAAAAAACCGCTCTTGTAAAAACTCGGCTTTAAATCGCGAAAACCAGGACTAAAGCAAGTTTCATTCTTAAAATAAAGGATTTCTTTGTAAAACACGGTTTTCTTAAAAATAAACTTTCGCTTCACAAATTTTTCTGAATCATAAAACCAGCATTTTGTAAAACTTGAAACAAAAATATACGTTGGTAAACTTTCAATCACAATAAAAAAAGGCAAAAACGTCAGAGCCATTTTTCTTTCTTGAGTAAAAACAAATATAATCAGAACAAAGAAAACTACAAAAAAGAAAACAGAAAAAGCTCTTAGAAGCCCAACAGCATTCTTTTTAAACTTTATGGCTTGCATAAATTTTCCCCGTTCACAGTTTCAATTTTTTGTGGTTTCATCTGGATAATCCCAGAATTTACCTTTGTGAAAATTGGGATTGCCGAGAGGTTTTGCTGTTAACTTGAAGATAACACAGCCGTCAGGGCAAACAATCGTTTTTGAGTATTTGCTGTCGCCACCAAGATTTTCCAAATCCTCGCCACTTCGAATTGCTTCCATCAAAGGATAAAGTATCATCATAGTTTTTGAGCAAATCCCGTATCCGCTTTGGTTTACGGGGCAGCCGTAAGTGCAGGTGTATTTGTCTCCAATTTCCTCGCCATTGCGGCAATAGCGTTCTGTATGCTCTCCGTGCAGAAATCCTGTAACTTCCACAGTGAACTCATATTCCTCGTCATACCATTTTTTCATTTTCTCACCTCAAGAAGTTCTTTATCGATAAAATCAAAAAACGGCTTTTTGTTTACCTCTTTTTGATGTGCTTCTTCTTTATACCAGTCAAACGCCCTCTTTATTCCGTCTTCAAGCGGCATGGTCGAGGGCAAAAGCATTTTCTGCTTTGAAACATCGAGCTTATATTCGTAGTTGTAGAACGGAAAAAACTTTCTGAACTCTTTTTCTGAGTAAACTTCTATAAAGTTGGGAACTTTTCCGCAGGCGGCATAACAAAGTCTTACCCAGTCGCGGATTGAAATGCACTCTTCGTTTCCGAGATTGAAGATTTTTTCAGAGCTTTCATCTGTTTTGTCGCTCAAAATGGCTTCAAAAAATTTGCACAAATCTTCAACCATAAAAAACTGAAGTTTAAGACTCCCGTCTTGAGGAAGATAAAACGGGCGGTCTTTCATGGCGCAGTCAAAGACAAATGCTTCCCGATACACATTGTTCATCGCCCCGTAGAGATAAGGCGGACGAACAATAAAGGCATTCGGCACGAGATTCAGGAGGGCTTTTTCCGCCTCGATTTTATCTGTCCCGTACGTGCGCCAGAATTTATTTTCACCAAGCCGAGCATTTTCAACAAAGGGCTGTTTTTCAGTTTCCGGATAAACTGCACTGGAACTGACCATAATGTATTTTTCAAAAGTGCCCAGAGCCGAAACAAAATCCTCGATGTCGGTGGCATTATAGGAAGTAATATCGAGAATCGCATCAAAACTGAAAGCGGCAAGCTGTTTTTTTAGGTTCTCAGTGTCATGACGGTCGCACTTTATAAGATGAACGTCGGGAACTTGTTCCTTGTTTCCGCGGTTCAGAACGTAAACTTCATATCCATGCTTCACAAAATATGTCGCCGTATACTTACTTACAAAAGTCGTTCCGCCCGTGACAAGAATTTTTTGCATAATTTACTCCATCACACAGTTTATTTTCTTTTTCAAATCATCGGCGGTAGTTTTTACTTTTTGGATAAGATTAACTTCAGCATTTCTTTGTTCGCATAAAATACCCTTCCTGAATTGCCGCAACTGTGGCTATTGTGCAAACGATTGCAGCTGTATAGCGGAATTCAAGAAGGCGAATGGACAAAGGCAAAGCAAAGGCTAATAACCCTGTAATCTTATTCAAAACAGAATGAACAAACACGACTTTTCTATATTTTCTCAACCCAAACACAAAATTGACCGCCTTGATTGCAGCGATAAGCACAATCCAAATATAAAGCCATTTTTGAATGTTCAAGACGGGAAGCAGCTTTATCAGACAAACAGCAACAAACACAAAATCTGCGATTGAGTCAAGTTTTGAGCCAAAATCGCTTGCCGTTCCCGTTTTTCTCGCCACAGTTCCGTCTATCATATCGGATAATCCCGCTGTCAGATACAACGCACAAAACAATTTTGATAATGGAGAGGCAAACAGCAAAGCAATGCTGCAAAGGATTCTGATGCTTGTGATGAAATTAGCCATTATTCCTCAAAATCAAAAAGCGGTGTGTCATCTGGAAGAAAAATCAAGAACTTCTGGTACTTTTCGACCCATTCCCCGCTGTCAACCCACATCGGAGCGGTGAGCAGAACATAAAGCCATTTTCCCGTCTCACCGTTCTGCACATCGCTTTTGAGGACTTCCAAAACTCTCACCTTCATTCCGCCTTCGTGGTTCAGCGTCCTGTATTTCACTTTGGCTGAATAATCTTTTTCATCTCGCAAATCTATTTCGCCCAATATTGTGAAAGCGGACAATTCTTTTATTCGTGAATGGGCTTGTAATGTGTTTTCCTTTGCATACAAAGAGAGCGAAAGAAGGCTTGCGAGCAAAAAAATTGCGATAAGAGTGACTAACTTTCTTTTCATCTTTCCTCCGCTAATTTGAGTATGATTTCGGGCGTGTACAAAAATCTTCATTTAGCTTAGTGGAAAGAGCAGGGAGAATTCGCTTCCTTCGCCGAGCTTGCTTTTTACGCTTACTTTTGCGTTGTGGTATTTTGCGCCGTGCTTTACGATTGAAAGCCCAAGCCCTGTGCCTGTCGTTCGTTCTCCTTGCGTGTCTTTTGCTCGGCTCTTGTCTATCCTGTAAAAGCGCTCAAAAATACGCTCTTGCTGATTTTCGGCGATTCCGATTCCTGTGTCTTTGACAAGAAGTTTTAAGTAAGGCTTTTCTCTCTCAATCTTTTCGATTTTAACGAAGACCTTTCCGTTTTCTTTGTTGTATTTGATTGCGTTTTCCACAAGATTAAAAATCATCTCGTGAATGACCGTCGGAACGCCCTTTATGCAATCTTTCGTGCGGCTTTCAAGCTCAAGCGAAACATTTTTTCTCTGCGCAAAGATTTTCAAAGATTTGATTACATCACGGCAGATTTCTTCTATGCAGATTTCCTCTTTTTCCATCGTGATGGACTCTTCGTCGAGTTTTGAGAGTTTTAGAATGTCGTTCACAAGAAGAATCATTCTCTGGCTTTCATTGTAAATATCCTGTGAGAAATTGCGCATCGTTTTTTCGTCAACACTGCCGCTTTTCATAATCTCCGCAAAGCCCGAAATGCTCGTTAAAGGCGTTTTTAGCTCGTGGCTCACATTCGCGGAAAACTGTCGTCGGATTTCTTCGCGCTGCTTTTTCTCAAAGTTTTCGTCGCTAATCCGCTTTATGAAGGGCTTGAACTCACTGAACGTTTCGTTTTTCTCAGGGTTGTCAAAGTCGATTTTTTCAATGGAATCTGCGATTTTTTTTGAAAGGCTCGATGCTGCCAAGCCCGAAATAATTAACGCAAGCAGGAGAAGACACAAAAGCGGCTGACTTAAAGCGAAAATAAGAACGCCCGACGTGTATTGCTGGCAGGAAATGCGAAGAACCGTGCCGTTTTTGAGTTTCTTGGCAAAGTAAAGCGTCTTTTTTAGCATGGTCGAAGAATAGCGCGAAACTTTTGCAGAGCCTTTTTCCATCGCCTCGATGAACTCCGCCCGTGAAGCGTGATTTTCCATTTTGGCGGGATTTGTTTGATTGTCAAAAATCACTTTGCCCTGAAAATCAATAATCGTGATTCTGTTTTCGGTTTTTACGTCCGTAAAGTTTGGCAAAAGCGAAAGATAATCGCACTCGTTTTCAAGCTCCGAAAAAATCTGATTTTCAAAATACTTGTAAAACGAGTCGATAAAAATCACCGAGCAAACAAAATAGACCGCTACTCCAACAAGAAAAGTGTTTATAAAAATCCTAAAAGTTAACGATTTCATTTTATCCTGTACCCGACCCCGCGGATTGTTTCAATTATGTTCTCGTCATTGAGCTTTTTTCTAAGATAGCGGATATGCACATCGACTGTTCTTGTTTCCACATCAATATCCGTTTTCCAGATTTTAGAAAGCAGTTGCTCTCGCGTTATGATGTTCCCTTTGTTTTCCAAAAGAATGCACAAAAGATCAAACTCCTTCACCGTAAGAAAGATTTCGTTTTCGCCACAAAAAACTTGATGTTTCGCTTTGCTGAGCCGTATTTTTCCACATTCAAGAAGCGAATCCTTTTCTGTCGAAGCAGCTTCGTATCGTCTCAAGACTGCCTTTATCCGCGCGACGAGTTCCATAATCCCGAACGGCTTTGCAATATAATCGTCCGCTCCGCTTTCAAGTCCCAAAACCGTATCGTACTCGGTGGTTTTCGCTGTCAGCATAATCACGGGGATATGCTTTGTCTTTTCGCTTGATTTTAGCGTCTTCAAAACACAAATGCCGTCTTCTTCGGGGAGCATTATATCAAGCAAAATCAAGTCGGCTCGCGTGTTCTGCATCTCGCTCCAAAAATCAGAGGGAAGGGCAAAGCCTTTGCATTCCATATTCTGAGCATTCAGCGCATATTCAACCAGCTTTCTGATTGAATCGTCATCTTCCAAAAGAAATATCATAGCCTCATTTTACCCCTTTTTTGACCGCTTTGTTCAGCTTCTTTTCCGCCACTTTGCTTTTCGTGATTTTTGCAAAGTCCAGCACCTTTTCCACTTTTGACTGTATCAACAAAAGCGCGGATTCAGGTTCGTTCAAAAGCCTATAATTCAAAAGGCTCTCGACGTCCGTTATCGCAAGTTTTTCTTTTGGCTTGTCGTCTTTTACAAGGCGAGTAACGATTTTTACCATCACGTTCAAAAGCGGAAGCCAAAGAAGCGTCATCGCAATATTAAAAATCGTGTGCGCATTCGCAATCTGCCGCGAAATCACCTCAACTTCGAGTCCTTTCGGGCTGACGGCTTGAACAAATTTCGCGAAAATCGGGATTATCCAGATAAAAATGAGCGCGCCAGAAATATTAAAAAGGCTGTGAGCGAGCGCGCTTCGTTTGGCGTTCTTTGACTGCCCGATTGACGCAAGAACTGCCGTTATCGTCGTTCCGATGTTGTCGCCGAGAAGAATCGGGATTGCGCCGCCAAGACCAATGACGCTGCTCATTCCGTCGCCCGCATCTTGAGAAGCGAAGTTCTGCAAAACGGCTATCGTCGCGCTAGAACTCTGCACGATAAGCGTCATCAGCGTTCCCGTGAGGACTCCAAGAAGCGGAACGTCGGAAACTTTTCTCATCATCTCAATAAAAATCGCGCTTTTTGCAAGCGGTTTCATAACGCCGCCCATCGTCTCAATTCCCATGAACAAAAGTCCGAATGCAAAGATTGTTGTGCCGAAATTTTTCCATTTTTGATTTTTCACGACGAACGAAATCGCAAAGCCGATGAAAATGAATGCGTAGATGTAATCAGAAAGTTTGAAAGCGATGATTTGTGCCGTTATCGTCGTTCCGATGTTCGCTCCAAAAATGATTGCGATTGCGACGGGCAAACTCATCACACCCGCCGAAACAAAGCCGATGACCATGACGGTTGTCGCGCTTGAACTTTGCAGCGCCGCTGTGGAGAGCGCGCCCACCAAAACACCAAGCAGCGGATTTTTGGCAAGCACGGACATAATCGTTTTGATACTCGCTCCCGCCGCTTTTTTCAGGCTTTCGCTCATCAGATTCATTCCGAACAAAAAAAGCGCAAGCCCGCCAAAAAGACCAAAAACAATTCTCAAGTTATCATTCATAAAACACCTCGTTTGACTGGAAGTGTAGTTTATGAATGTTAGATGACAGGGAAGAAAATGTTAAATTCTTGTTAAATCGCCTTTCCAAAAACTTTACAAAGCCCGTCGGGAAGTCGGAACGCTCTTTATAAAGTCTTATAAACCTCGCCAGTGACTCGGAGCGCCCTTTATAAAGTCTTACAAACCCCGCCAGTAACTCGGAATGTCATTTATAAAGTTTTACAAAGCCCGCCAGTGAGTCGGAACGGGGTTTATAAAGTTTTACAAACCCCGCCAGTGAGTCGGAATGCCATTTATAAAGTCTTACAAACCCCGCCAGCGACTCGGAATGGCGTTTATAAGGTTTTATAAACCTCGCCAGTGACTCGGAATGCCATTTATAATGTCATTCTGAGCGGAAAACGTCGTAAGACGTTTGGAGTCGAAGAATCTGGCTTTCTTTTTTTCAGAAGGGGTTGTGTTTGTGTGTGGTCAGATTCTTCGACTTTGTTCGCGTTCGCTCGCTACGCTCAGAATGACACGGCGCGCGCTCTCTTTTTGTACGTAAAAAAATTTGGGAAATGCCGCCAGTGAGTCGGAACGTGCTTTCCACAGTTGTGGAAACGCCGCCAGTGACTCGGAATGTGCTTTCCATAGTTGTGGAAACGCCGCCGGTGAGTCGGAACGTGCTTTCCATAGTTGTGGAAACGCCGCCGGTGAGTCGGAACGTGCTTTCCATAGTTATGGAAACGCCACCAGTGAGTCGGAATGTGCTTTCCATGGTTGTGGAAATGCCGTCGGTGAGTCGGAACGTGCTTTCCATAGTTGTGGAAACGCCGCCAGTGAGTCGGAACGGCGTTTACAGAAAAAAATTGTCGGTCAAAAGTGCAAAGAGAGAAAAAAACGACGGAAAAATGTCAATCCTCTTCGAATTCCCAGAATTTTTTGTCGTTGTTCCAGTACCATTTCTCAAAAAAGCCGTAGAACTTCAGATTGAACCAGCGGTTCTCTTCGTCTTTGGCATAGCGGAACTTGCCGCTTGTGAAAATCCCTGTGTATTCGGTGCTTGGAACTTCCTCCAAATACGCAGGAACGAGCTGCTCCAGTGTGTCTGGATATGTTTTTGTGTCGTCATAAAACTTATTGACAGCGTCGATTATCGTATGGGCGTTGACCAGAGCGACTTTGTCGTCATCGCTCAAGGATTCCTCCTCGTATGAGACGACGTGAATCTCGTTCGACGGTGAGGAGGCAAAGGAATAATCATTTTCGCTTTCTTCGTGCCAAAAGAACTCGAAACGGTCAATTTTTGAATAATCTTTTCTGAGCGATTCGGTGATGTCGCCGAAAAACAAAAAAAACGCGGAGCTGTAAAAAAAGTATGTACCGAGAAAAATGATAAAAATGAGATTGTACGGAAAGATTTTTTTCTTTTTGACTGAGCGGACAATCGGAAAGGCGAGGGAAAACGAAGATAGCGCAAACAAAGCAACTGCCGCGATGACGCCTAATTTTTTGAAGCTTTCGAAAAACAGGGAAAACAGGAGTGTGAAGACGATGTTTTTCTTGAATAAATACGAAACGGTTATGTCCGGCTCTAATTTTGCAATACTTATTGTCCAAATGATTGCGCCAAGAAAGAGCGTTAAAAACGCGATTGCATAAAAAGCGAATATCTTTTTCTTTGTGTCAAACATGTTATTTCATCCTCTTATGAGCCTTTGCGACGGCAAAAATAAAAGGCTCTTGACTAGTTTTTTCGATGCCGGACAAAAGCCAAAAAATCACTATTTCAAGAATTGAATTAACTTAATAATTATAATGATTGCCAAAATAATATAAATCTTAGAATTGAACTTTACTTTTGTTTTTGGTTGCTCCGCAGAATTTTCTTTCTTGAATGTACCAATTCGGCTTGCAATGTTCTCAAGCTCTGCTTTTAATTGCTCAGAATTATTGAAGCAATCCCAATTCAGATAAAGATGTCTCAGACCTTTGAAATAAAAAGTTATTGAGTTATCATCTTTTTTGAATTTTTTAAAGTCGGCAAAATTCACAGTTGTAGTAGCTACTGAATTTTTGATAACTGCATAATTTTCTTCTATGTTTACTTCCTAGCTTTCAAGCTTTGATGAAATAGCTTTGTTGCTCAAAAAAAAGCTGATATAAAGTATTAGTAAAAGCAGTACATTTGAAATAACAATAGTTACCACAATAGCAGAAACTGGTAGAGTAAACTCATTTCTATTGCTTGAAAGATTAACTCCCGTTATGAAATTCATAAAAATAAATCCCAGAATAATAAAAGGCAACAGATGTTTTAAAATCTGTTTGGAATTCCATTTTTCAAAATCTTTCTTTTTGGCAAGATTAATTTTATAAACCATTTTGGTTCTCTCCTAAATAAAATTGTAGTCATGACAAAGCTTGTCAGCATAACACTGCTTGTACCGCAGCGGGACTGAAGTGCAGTCGGCTTTGAAGCTTTGCTATGCTTTATTTTGTTAATTATTTTAATTGAAGCAGAACTTTACCTTCTTCTTTCGTACATAAAATAACATCATTAATATTTCCTGACTTTGATGTTTTTTTACTTAATTTTTTTGCCTTGCTTTTGTTTTTTTTCAGATATTTTATTCCTTCTTCTATTTCATTCATTTCAAAATAATTTTCAACAACCATCATATAAATAATTGGCTTCGGATTATTTTTCAGCTCATTAAGATTCTTCTCTAATTTTTCCTGTGCTGATAATTCTTCTTTATCGATGTTCTTATAATAAATAAATTTTCCATTCTTTAAATAATATAATAAGCCCCAAGAATCAGCTAGGCTTTCATTTTCAGGAATTATTTGATTTTTTGCTTTATCGTAATTTGTCATTATCAATAAATTGTCATTACCATCCATTTGCGTAAATGTGATTTTTAAGTCCTGATTGTCCAAGAAGTTTTTTACAACAACGAGGCTTCTATATCCATTTTGCAAATTATCATAAACAATTGTACAAATATTTCTCAAATCCTCTTTATTTACGCTGTTTAACAAATTCAAATTAAAGAAGATGTCTTGATAGAACAAAGTAACGTATTCAAACTTTGAATCCATATTTGACAAATCGATTGTTTTTTCTGAATCAGCATACAATTCAAGTTCCATATTTTTCTTTGATGCGGAAAATGCAAAACTTGAAAAAAACATTGCCAAAATTACAAATAATAAAGATTTCTTTTTCATAATCTTTCTCCGAATTCACATAAAATTGCAGCACTGACAAAACTTGCCAGCATAACCCGCCGCACTTTTTTTGCTAAAACGGCATTATATTACAAGATGTTTTAATTTTCAATAATTTGCCACAGATACCAAAATCAGCCTAAGAATTTGAAAAAACAACTTCCATAGAAAATGAAGATAGCACCTAATCTGCCATGGTGCTGATATTTCCAATTGCCTCAGTTCTGTTTGTTCTGCTCATAAAATACTCCTGTTAAGTTTTATCAGTCTTGTATTTTCTTTATTGGGTGGCGAATAACTGTTTTCCATTTTTCAGGCTCGATTTTTCTTGGGTCGGACAGATAAATTTCATGGTGAAGCCGACTCTGGTTCATATCATTTGCGTATCCATTCTCATTTAAGTAGTTGTCCATAAGTTTAACCGTAGCTGGCTCATCATCATAAGAACCAATATGCATAATCTGAATACAAAGTCCTTCGTTGATTGTTAAGAATTCTGCTGATGAACAATCAATTTTCTTCTTCTTTGAAGCCGTTTCTACAGCCCAATTAAAATTTTCCTGTGTAATAAAATCTGGCAGACGAATTACTGAAATCCAATTAAATGAAGATTTATCTGAATAATCAACTCCATCAATTCCATCTTGCCACCAGAATCCTTCAAGTGGTGGAACAACATATTCAAAGAATCCATCGATTTTGTAATCTGTTTTATAGCTCATTTTTAAAGTGTAAGCCACTGCATACAGAATACCGATTGCTTTTTGATATGAGCCACCTTCTTCATTGGGATTTCCTTTCCCACGTACAGCAATGTAATTTGCTTTTGGAACATTAACAATTTCAGGTTTAGCCCTAGGAAGATAAAATTCCTTGAATTCTTTCTTAAAATCAAATGCCATTTTTTCACCTTTGCGCCCCAGTGCGGGCGTCCACATAACAATTGCTTAAACCGCAAACCTGCTTGAACCGCCGAAATCTGCTATTCCTTAAATGCAACTGCATCAATCTGAAACTTTATTCCTTCTCTTATAAATTTTGTTTCATATGCTTTTCTTGCTGGATATTTTCCTTTAAATCGTTTCCTTAAAACACAAGGAAGAGCATTCAAATCAGCTATGTTTGCAAAAAGACAGTCCATTTGAATTACAGATTCTAAAGTTAAACCGACTTTTTTGAGTCTTTCTTCAAGGACGTCAATTGCCCCGTTTATTTGATTATCAATAGGCTCTCCTTCATTTTTCATGCAATAACTTGTATATACAAAGTTACCTGCTTCAATAATAGTTGAATCAGCCCAAAAATCATCAGTTTCAATTCTGTTTATTTTGCTCATAAACAACTCCTTATTTTTTATACAAAAGCGGTGCAGTGCGCTATCAACCTAACACAAAAAATGGAGCAGCATATAAAACGCCACTCCATATAATTAGTCATATAAGCGCAATGCTCTTATAAAGAGACTGAGCCTCTAAATCTTTAACAAATCGCTGTAAACCTTAAGAGCTCCATCAGTGTCGTGTGCAAGAACCTTCTTTGCAAGCTTCTTTCCAAGCTGAACACCTTCCTGGTCAAAGCTGTTGATATTCCACAAGAAACCTTGAAACATAACCTTGTTCTCAAAATGAGCCAAGAGTGAACCAAGAACCGCAGGAGTCAACTGCTTGCCGTAAATGATAGAAGAAGGACGCTCGCCCGCAAAGTTCTTGTTCGGGTCAGAATCATCTTTTCCGCAAGCAAAAGCTACGATTTGAGCAGCAACATTTGCGCAAAGTTTTTTCTGACTTGTGGAACCCTCAATAACAACATCTTTTCCAGTCTGATTCTCTTGGAAAGCAATGAACTGAAGCGGAATAATGTTTGTTCCCTGATGCAAAAGCTGATAGAAAGAATGCTGACCGTTTGTGCCAGGCTCGCCAAAAATAACAGGACCTGTAACATAGTCGATTTCTTTGCCAAAGCGGTTAACGCTCTTTCCGTTTGATTCCATATCAAGCTGCTGCAAGTGAGCAGGGAAGCGGCTCAAAGCCTGAGAATATGGCAAAACTGCTGTTGACGGATAGCCAAGAACATTGCGCTCATAAACGCCGATAAGAGCGTCAAGAAGAGCAGCGTTCTTTGTGATGTCAGCCTCAAGAGCAGTCTTGTCTTCAGCCGCTGCACCATCAAGGAAGCTCTGGAACACCTCTGGAGTGAAAGCCAAGCTCAAAACAGCTCCACCAACCGCAGAAGTAGAAGAGTAGCGACCGCCAATGTAGTCGTCCATGTAGAACGCTGCAAGATAATCGCTGTTGTGTGCCAACGGACTTGTTTCACTTGTAACAGCAATCATATGATTAGCAGGGTTCAAGCCCTTGCTCTTCAAATAATCTTTAACAAAGCTCTCGTTTGTGAGAGTCTCAAGAGTTGTGCCGCTCTTAGAAACAAGAATAAAGATTGTGTGAGCCACATCAGTTGAAGCAAGAATAGCCGCAGCGTCGTCTGGGTCAACGTTAGAAATAAAGCGAGCTTCCATATTGAAAGCGTTGTTTGCCTTTGCCCACTGCTCCAAAGCCAAATACATAGCGCGAGGACCAAGGTCAGAACCGCCGATACCAATCTGAACAACAGTTGTGAACTTTTCGCCAGCAGCGTTTTTGATTTCGCCTGAATGAACCTTATTTGCGAACTCTGCGATTTTTGCAGTCTGCTCTTTGTAGAAATCTCTCTTGTTTACGCCGTCTGCAGTTACGTCTTTTCCGAGTTGACCGCGTGTGAGATGATGGAGAACCAAACGTTTCTCGCCAGTGTTAACGACAGAGCCGTTATAAACTTCAGCATATTTTTCTGTCAGCTGAGCCTCTCTGGACAATTCCGAGAGCAGAGCAATCACTTTTGCATCAACTTGCTTTGCCGCATAGTTGTAGACAAGTCCACTTGCCATTGGCACTGAATAAGTTGAAACTCTGTCCGACGCGCCGTCTCCTGACAGCTCCTCTTTTACGGACACAGCGCCTTTGAGCGCTGAAAGTTTTTTGAACGCATCGAGTGTGTCCAGATTTTCCCATGTGACCATAGAATTCCCCTTGTAATATGAGATGTTTGAGATATTAGCACACCTAAAAATAAAAGACAATCGTCTTTATTAGCCTTTGAAAATACGAAACGAAAATGTTAGTTGTGAGATTATTCTTCGAGCTCAGGAATCTTTGCCTTGAGAGCCTTCATAAATTGTTCGCCGGAGATTCCCTCACGAAGACATGCAAAAATGCAGTTGTCGCCTGCAACAGTTCCCAAGATTTCGTCCATGCCAAGTAAGTCCAGAGCGTTGCTGACAGTGTTTGCGTGCCCGCTGTAAGTCTTTATGACGACAATATTTCCTGAATACTCAATCGAAACATAACCACGCAAAAAGTCTTGAACGAAAATCTGTTCGCTTTCTCTTCTTTCGTCTTCACCAGGAAGAGTGTATACATATCCATTATGCCCGTCAGAAACCTTGCCGACTTTGAGGAGTTTCAAATCTCTTGAGAGAGTTGCCTGCGTTACTTCGTAGCCCTCTTTCAAAAGATAGCCCAGCAGCGTTTCCTGACTTTCTATTCTGTAATTCTTGATAAGTTTTCGAATGCTTTTGAGCCTTGTCAAACGTTCTTTCATTGATTTCCTCGTTCTCGCATATTTATGTATTAACTATGTATAAAAATACGATAATTGTCAAGCATTCCACAAACCTTTTAGGCGAGTTCTGTGCTGTTCCTTGCCCGAAAGTGCATATTCTGCTGAATGAAATTCTCCTGAAAACCAGAGTTGTAAAAATGGAGCGTTTTTTATCGCTTTTTCAAAAAGGAAGCAAAAAACGGAAATTTAATTACTGTCCATAGAAAAAGAAGGCAATAAATTCAAATTTATTGGCTCCCTGAGTGAAAAGGAGGTAAAAAATTTGAATTTAATTACTACTCATAGAAAAAGGAAGCGAAAAATTCAAATTTTTTGTCTCCCCAGCGCAAAAGGAAGCAAAAAACGTTTAGGAAAACGGGTCTCAGAAAATATTGCCTGCAAAACCTGATGCATACTTTTTCTGCGATACTCACAATCGAAAGGCTAGGGGAGTGGTGTCTTCCCCTTAAACACACAAATCGCTGTTCACTTCTTCGCCCTTGACCGCGCTTTCAATAATCGCTGTCATATCCTGCTTTGAAAGTTGCGGACAGTAGCACACATTCGTGATTTCTGCCTGCAATTTCTCGAACAGTTTCCGTGCTGCTGAAAACTTGCGTCGTTCCTCCCCGTCGATATGGTCTTTGTCCTTGTCTTTTGTTTCCACAACAAGATTAAGCTGTTTTTTGCCGTCGTTGCGCTTTATGACATACATAAAATCCGGGCTATAAGTGCCGTCAGCATAGGTCGGAATACGAACCGTTCTGCGCGGAATCTTGCCGTACACTTCAACGCTTGCAATGCTCGATTTTATCTCTGTCGTGATGTTCTTGTGTTCCAAATCCGAATCATAGGCGCAAGAATCATAGAGATAGTTTTCTA
>Ga0256405_10000513_pt1 | contig 127621 bp, 108 predicted proteins | sample RumenRJG_02DNA_FD_189096 | JGI IMG/M metagenome (GOLD analysis project Ga0256405, IMG submission 189096) | Bovine rumen microbial communities from Lethbridge, Alberta, Canada - RJG_02 | ecosystem: Host-associated > Mammals > Digestive system > Stomach > Rumen | place: Canada: Alberta... | reverse complement strand
GCTGGCTCATTCTACAAAAGGCACGCCGTCACAGTGCAAGCACTGCTCCGACTGCTTGTAGGCACACGGTTTCAGGTACTATTTCACTCCCCTCCCGGGGTGCTTTTCACCTTTCCCTCACGGTACTGGTCCACTATCGGTCACTGGAGAGTATTTAGGGTTGGAGGGTGGACCCCCCAGGTTCCCACCGGGTTTCACGTGTCCGGCAGTACTCAGGTGCCGCTCGGCAGTCTCCGCGGATTCGCGTACGGGGCTCTAACCCTGTGTCGCCGGCCTTCCCAGGCCGTTCCGCTTCCACGGAGATTTGTAACTGCACGATGAGCGGTCCTACAACCCCGGCGGCGCTTGCGCAACCGCCGGTTTGCCCTAGGTCCCCGTTCGCTCGCCACTACTAGGGGAATCTCGCTTGATTTCTCTTCCTCCGGGTACTTAGATGTTTCAGTTCCCCGGGTTACCTCTGCCCAGCCTATGTGTTCGGCTGGGAGTGGCGGGAAATGACTCCCGCCGGGTTGCCCCATTCGGAGATCCGCGGGTCGCAGGGTAAGTGCCCCTCACCGCGGCTTATCGCAGCTTGTCACGTCCTTCGTCGGCTTCCAGTGCCAAGGCATCCACCGTGTGCCCTTACCATCTTCTTCTCGATGGTTCAGGTATTTCACACACCGCGCGGGCTCTCGCCCGCGCGCGATCAGATGCGATCTTCTTGAAAAAGAAAATATCGTCTTTGTCACGCTATGCAGCTCTCAAGGTACGCGAGGGGAACCCTCGAGACCGGATACTGCGCCCCGTGGGGCGACGAAGAGGCATGTCCAGCGGAACCGACGGGCACCTGCCCTGAAAAGTCAAGTGTGTCTTCTTCTGGAAGAGGTGTTTCTCCCTAGAAAGGAGGTGATCCAGCCGCACCTTCCGGTACGGCTACCTTGTTACGACTTCACCCCCCTTACCCTCCACACCTTCGGCACCTCCCTCCCTCGCGGGTTGGGCCGGCGACTTCGGGTGCAGACGACTCGGGTGGTGTGACGGGCGGTGTGTACAAGGCCCGGGAACGCATTCACCGCGGCGTGCTGATCCGCGATTACTAGCAACTCCGACTTCATGGAGGCGGGTTGCAGCCTCCAATCCGAACTGGGGCGCGGTTTGGGGATTCGCTCCTGCTCGCGCAGTGGCAGCCCATTGTCCGCGCCATTGTAGCACGTGTGCAGCCCAGGACATAAGGGGCATGATGACTTGACGTCGTCCCCACCTTCCTCCGGCTTGACGCCGGCGGTCTCGCATGGGTGCCCGGCCGGACCGCTGGCAACATGCGACGAGGGTTGCGCTCGTTGCGGGACTTAACCCAACATCTCACGACACGAGCTGACGACAGCCATGCACCACCTGTTCAGGCTCCTCTCGGCCACGACGTTTCCGCCGCTTCACCTGAATGTCAAGCCCTGGTAAGGTTCTTCGCGTTGCTTCGAATTAAGCCACATGCTCCGCTGCTTGTGCGGGCCCCCGTCAATTCCTTTGAGTTTTAGCCTTGCGGCCGTACTCCCCAGGCGGGACACTTAATGCGTTAGCTGCGGCACGGAGGGATCGTCCCCCCACACCTAGTGTCCATCGTTTACGGCTAGGACTACCAGGGTATCTAATCCTGTTCGCTCCCCTAGCTTTCGCTCCTCAGCGTCAGTTGTGGCCCAGAAAGCCGCCTTCGCCACTGGTGTTCTTCCCAATATCTGCGCATTCCACCGCTACACTGGGAATTCCACTTTCCCCTACCAAACTCAAGTCCGCCGGTATCGGGAGCGGGCGGGGGTTGAGCCCCCGGATTTAACTCCCGACCTAACGGACCGCCTACGAGCGCTTTACGCCCAATGAATCCGGATAACGCTTGCCCCCTACGTATTACCGCGGCTGCTGGCACGTAGTTAGCCGGGGCTTCTTCTGTGGGTACCGTCACCTCGCGGCCTCGTCCCCACTGAAAGCGGTTTACAACCCGAAGGCCTTCATCCCGCACGCGGCGTCGCTGCATCAGGCTTTCGCCCATTGTGCAAGATTCCCCACTGCTGCCTCCCGTAGGAGTTTGGGCCGTGTCTCAGTCCCAATCTGGCTGGTCGGTCTCTCAACCCAGCTACCCATAATCGCCTTGGTAGGCCGTTACCCCACCAACAAGCTAACAGGCCGCGGGCCCATCCCTCGCCGTAAAGGCTTTCCCGCGCACGCCATGCGGTGTGCGCGGAGTATCCGGTATTACTCCCAGTTTCCCGAGGCTGTCCCGGTGCGAGGGGCAGGTTGCCCACGTGTTACTCAGCCGTTCGCCACTTTATACACGCCCGAAGGCGCTTTAATCGTTCGACTTGCATGTGTTAGGCGCGCCGCCAGCGTTCATCCTGAGCCAGGATCGAACTCTCCGTTCAAAATTGACCAGGCATGCGCCTGGCTGATTGTGAGTGTCGAGCAGGTCCGTCGTCATGATCCCGCTGGAATCGGATTCTTCGAAATTGACGTATTCGAAATAATCGCTGCTGTCTCTTGTCGATCTCATCGATCGCAGTATCCGGTTTTCAAGGTTCCCGCGCCGCCCGGTCGGGCGTGCGCAAGGAGATATATTACGCTCCCGCGCGGCGTTTTGGGCCGTCGCGGCGAGGCTCCACAATGTGCACACATTTTGAGGACCCAGATTTCTGTTTCCGCAGGTCAGCTTGGGTCCTTTGCGAACTTGCACGCCTCCTTAAGCAACGCTTCGCACTCTTTATAGGTTGGTGCTTCCGCATAGACCCTCGCGACGGGCTGCGTGCGAGACACGCGCAGCAGCACCCATGCCCCATCGCCAAAGTGCATCCTGAGCCCATCCAGGTGGCTCACGCGCTCTGGGGTCATTCCCGCCACGGTCTTGGGATTCATCCCAGGCAGCAAGTTTCTGAGCGTCTGTAGATCTCCCCCATCGAGCCTGAGGTCCTTGCGGGCATACTCCATGTGCCCGACCTCTTCGCTCATGTGTCCGACAAGTTCGGATAGCGTGTGCCCGCTCCTTGCCATCTGCTCAAGCACGATCAGGCAGACGAAGATTCCGTCTCTTTCCGCCAGGTGCGAGGGCACACAGATGCCGCCATACTCCTCGGATGCCATGAGGACGTCTCCCTCGAGCACCTCTTCGTAGCTTCGCTCAAAGCCCACGGGCACCACCGTCAGGGGCATGTCAAGCAGGTCGGCCTGGCGCGACGCGCGCTCCGTCGTCGCGGTCGTGACGACGACGCGACCCGTAGACCCCCTGCCCATGCTCAGGCAGCGCATGACAAGCGGAACAAGGACCTGTGGCCCCACCAAGCGCCCATGCTCGTCAATGAGCGCGGCACGGTCACCATCGCCGTCAAGCACGATGCCGCAGGCAGAACCGGTATCCACCACGCGTCGCTCGCACTTGTCAACCCAAGGCTCCGAGGGATCTGGGTGGATGCCCACAAAGTCGTGGGACTCCTCCGCATGAAGCAGCGACACCTTGCAGCCCAAGCGCTCCAGGAGCGGCCCCATCGTGGTGATGCCGCCACCATACATGGGGTCGGCCACGACCTTCATCCCCGCCGCGCGGATGGCTTCGACGTCAAGCTCGTTCAGCAACCCCTCTATATAAGGAGAGACGAAGTCGGCCATCTCGATCGACCCACGGTCCTCCGTGACATGCGAGGGGATGGTCCTATCGACGGCCGCAAGAAACGCCGTGGACAGCGGGCCCCCATCTGCTCCACGCACGAGGATTCCGCCATATTCGCACGAGCTTTCGGACGCGGTAAGCATGACCGCGCCCACGCATTCGGCGTCACGCGCTGCGCACCATCCCAGTGCCGGTGTGGGGCAAGGCCCTGAGGAGACCTTCACGCGAAGGCCATACGAGGCGATGACCTGACCCACGAGGCGCGCGAAGTGCGCGGCGCGAAAGCGTGCGTCACGGCCGACCAAGATGGTCGCTCCCGGATGGGCGTCTGCCCACAGAAGGCCCAGCGCGTCGGCAACGCGGACGACGTTTTCGTCGTCAAATCCGTCGTCAAAGCGCGCAAGCCACCCGTTTGCCCCCAGATGGATGATGCGCATCTCTTCGCACCCCGTTAGAGCGTGGCGTTGCCCAGCGCCTCCTTGAATGCCGGAACCTGTTTGGGGTCGGCTAGAGCCAGGCGCGCATTCGTGGCGGCCCAAGCGGCAGGCGTGCCGGTGTCGCACCCCTCGAGGGGATCGACCACGACCGCATACATCTCTTCCTCCTCCAGCAGGCGCTCCATGGCATCCGTGAGCTGGATCTCGCCTCCCGCTCCCGGCCCCTGCGTGCGGAGGAGCTCCATGATGCGCGGAGTCAACAGGTAGCGGCCGACAATGAAGAGATGGGAGGGGGCGTCCTCGGGCGCGGGCTTCTCGACAAGACCCGTCACCTTCCAGACGGCGCCCTCTTCCTCACCGGTGGCGTCCATGCCATCAAGCGAGCCGACGCACTCCCCTGCAATGATTCCGTAGCGGCTGACCTGGTCTGCAGGAACGGGTGCCACCGCGATGACCGAGCACCCGCCGTGCTCCTTGGAGACCTTGGCCATGTTGACGCACATCTGACGATCAGGTACGAAGTAGTCTCCCAGGAGGATGAAGAAGGGATCGTCATCAACGCAGTCAGCGGCGCAGAGCACGGCATGGCCGAGCCCCTTGGGGTCATCCTGATAGGCAAAGGTGACGGGAAGGCTTGCCGCGGCGTGGACCGCATCCGCCTCCGCGTTCTTGCCGCGCGAGCGCAGCATTGCTTCGAACCCCTCGTCGACCTCAAAGTATTCGTTGATCTGGGGCTTCTCGTGCGAGTTGACGATCACGACCTCGTCGACGCCTTCCGGCTCGAGGGCCTCTTCGACCACATACTGGATGACGGGCTTGTTGAGCACGGGGAGCAGCTCCTTGGGCATGCTCTTGGTAGCCGGCAAGAAACGAGTTCCAAGACCTGCTGCGGGAATGACTGCCTTCATGTGAAACCTCTCTCATCGTGGCCGGATAGGCCGATTGCTACGTGCGGCTTATCGAGACGCTAGTCCTCAACCTGAATGCCATGCGCCTCGAGGTAGGAGTAAAGCTTCTCCATGGTTCCGATGGAGAGGTCGTGCTCCATGAGGCACGCCTCCTCATCTGCGACTTCAGCATCGACGCCCAGCTCCTGAATGAGGAACTTCCGCAAGGCGCGGTGGCGGCGCCATACGTCTCGAGCGTATTCGGCGCCCTCTGGCGTCAGCTTCACGCGCCCATAGCGCGCCTGCTCGACCATGCCGCTCTCTTTGAGATACGTGAGCGCCTTGCTGACGCTGGCCTTGGATACCGAGAGGTCCTCCGCCACGTCAACGGACCTGACGGAGCCCTCTTCGCTTCCGTGGCCCTCTTCTATAAGACGATAGATGGACTCGAGGTAATCCTCGCCAGCCATCGTGAGGCTGCCTTCTCCATGAGACTCGGTGCGAGGCATCGACTCTCCTCCCAGACGCATGCCGATAGAAACGCTGTGCACATCACACAGTTGTACCCACTATCATCACCGCAATACCGCGGAGCGTCGTGGACGGGAGATGGAATTCGATGGGCGGGGTCTTTGCGCCGACTAGTCCTCGTCAGGCACGTCCAGACGGCTGACGACGGCACCAAGCGAGAGGAGCTTCTCTACGAAGCGCTCGTATCCTCGATCGATGTGGTGGATGTCAGAGATCGTGGTCACGCCGTCGGCAACGAGGCCTGCCATGGCAAGGGCCGCGCCGCCACGCAGGTCGGGAGCCTTGACCTGAGCGCCGCTAAAGCGCTCGACGCCATGGACGATCGCGTGATGTCCCTCGATGACGATGTCGGCGCCCATGCGAGAAATCTCGCTTGCGAACATGAAGCGGTTCTCGAAGACGTTTTCCGTCACGATGCAGCTGCCCTTGGCGAGCGCGAGCAGGCACATGGTCTGCGCCTGCATGTCGGTCGGAAAGCCCGGGAACGGAAGCGTCTGGATGTCGACGGGACGGATGTCTCCGGAGCGGCTGATGGTGCACTGGTTGTTGCCGCGGACGATGTCGATGCCCATGAGCTCGTACTTCTTGAGCACAAGCCCAAGGTGGACGGGGTCAAAGCCCTTGACCGTAACAGGGTCGCCCGCGATGGCGGCCATCGCGATGAAGGTGCCCGCCTCGATGCGGTCACCCACCACGCGGTGCTCGACGGGATAGAGCTCCTCGACGCCCTCGATCTCTATGACGGGGGTGCCCGCACCGCGCACCTTGGCGCCCATGGTGTTGAGCATGTTGGCCAGGTCGACGATCTCGGGTTCGCGCGCGGCGTTGTCGATGGTCGTGATGCCTTCGGCCCGCACTGCCGCCATCATGAGGTTCTCGGTGGCGCCCACGCTCGCAAAGTCGAGCGTGACGGAGGTGCCCCTCAGCCCCTTGGGCGTGGTGGCGCAGATGTCACCGTGGCTCATGTCAAACTGGACGCCCAGGGCCTGCAGGCCCAGAAGGTGCATGTCGATCTTTCGGGCACCGATGTTGCAGCCTCCCGGCATGGCAACGGTCGCCTTGCCAAAACGCCCGATGAGCGGGCCCAAGACGGCCGTCGAGGCACGCATCTGCGCGACGAGGTGATAGGGGGTCTCCCAACGCTCGACCGACGAGGTGTCGATGACCAGCGTGTGCTCGTCCGCAACGTCGATCTTGGCGCCAAGCTCCTTCAGGACCTTTCCCATGACATGCACGTCGGCGATGTTGGGGACGTTGGTCAGCGTCGACACGCCAGGCGCCAGAATGGTGGCGGCCATGAGCTTGAGCGCGGAGTTCTTTGCCCCCTCAACCGTTACCTCTCCAGTGATGGGGTGACATCCCTCGATGCGTATGACTTCCACGGGACCTCCGGGTCTTGTGATAGGGCGTGTCGCACGATTATAGCAACAAGATGTGCCCCGATACTGCTTTAGGCAAAGCGGCCGTGCGTGCTGTTACACCTCGGCGTGGCTCAGAAGCAGGTCGCACCAGCGAACCTTGTTGTCATAGTAGGCACGCCTATGGTCGTCGGGGGCGAGCGCATCCCTGTCGGCAAGCGCCTCGGCACGCGTCGCCTGGACCACGTCCGGCTCGATGTCGTCGGAACGTCGTGCGTGGTCGGCCAGGATGATGACCAGGTCGTCCTCGATTTCGGCATAGCCTCCCGAAACGATGACCTTCACCGTGCCGCCCCCCTCTTCCTCAAGGAGGTTGAGACGCACAACGCCGTCGCCGAGCGAGACGATCTCAGGCGCGTGGAGCGGCCACACGCCCAGCTCGCCCGAAGGCGTAACGAGCACGAGGCTCTGCGCCTTGCCCTCGTAAAGGAGGCGGTCAGGGCGCACGAACTGGCAGGTAATGTAACCCATCGCGGTTCCCTACTCGCCCTTTCCGGCCATCTTGGCCGCACGTTCGCGCACGTCATCGATGGTGCCGGCATAGCGGAACGCCTGCTCGGGGATGTCATCGCACTCGCCGTCGACGATGGCGGCAAACGAGCGGACCGTGTCCTCGACGCGCACGTAGGCGCCAGGATTGCCCGTGAACTTCTCGGCAACGTGGAAGGACTGCGAGAGGAACTGCTGAACCTTGCGCGCACGGTTTACCGTCGCCTGCTGCTCCTCGGTCAGCTCGTCCATGCCCAGAATGGCGATGATGTCCTGGAGGTCGGAGTACTCCTGCAAGATCTCCTGCGTCTTCATGGCCACGCGGTAGTGCTCGTCGCCCACGATGGTCGGGTCAAGCGCGTCAGAGGAGCTGGCAAGCGGGTCGACCGCAGGATAGATGCCCAGCTCGGAGATGGAGCGCGAAAGGACGGTCGTGGCGTCGAGGTGCGTGAACGTGGTGGCAGGTGCCGGGTCGGTCAGGTCGTCTGCAGGGACGTAGACGGCCTGGACGGACGTGATGGAGCCCTCCTTGGTGGAGGTGATGCGCTCCTGGAGGTCGCCCATCTCGGTTGCCAGCGTGGGCTGGTAGCCAACAGCAGAGGGCATACGACCGAGCAGTGCCGAAACCTCGGAGCCCGCCTGAGAGAAGCGGAAGATGTTGTCGATGAAGAGCAGCACGTCCTGGCCCTGGTCACGGAAGAACTCGGCTGTGGTCAGGCCTGCCAGGCCGACGCGCAGACGTGCTCCTGGCGGCTCGTTCATCTGGCCATATACCAGGCACGTCTTCTCGATGACGCCCGACTCGGTCATCTCGAGGTAGAGGTCGGTGCCCTCACGCGTGCGCTCGCCGACGCCGGTGAAGACCGACGTGCCGCCGTGCTCCTGCGCGAGGTTGTTGATGAGCTCCTGGATGAGGACCGTCTTGCCCACGCCCGCACCGCCAAAGAGGCCGGTCTTGCCACCGCGCACGTACGGCTCGAGCAGGTCGATCGCCTTGATGCCCGTCTCGAAGACCTCGGTCTGGGTGGTGAGCTCGTCAAAGGAGGGTGCGGGATGGTGAATCGGGTAGAAGATGACGTCGTCAGGCATGGCGCCGCCGTCGACCGGCTGGCCCATGACGTTCCAGACGCGGCCGAGGGTCTGCTGCCCCACGGGCATCATCATCGGGGCGCCCGTGTCATGAACGCGAATGCCGCGCTGCAGGCCGTCGGTCGAGGACATGGCCACCGTGCGGACCACGCCTCCCGGCAGCTGCGACTCAACCTCGAGGACCGTGTTGACGTGGCCCATCGGCGTGTCGGCGTCGACCGTGAGTGCGGTGTAGATGGCAGGGACCTGCTCGTCAAACTGCACGTCCACGACCGGCCCGACGATGCGCACGATGGTGCCGTCGCCAACGCTGCGGTTCATGTAGTTGTAGGCAGCCTCTTCCAGAAGGGAGCGCTGCTCCGTCTTTGCGGGAGACATCAGTTGCTGTCCTCCAATGCTGACGCACCGCCGATGATCTCGTTGAGCTCGGTGGTGATGGAACCCTGGCGGACGCGGTTATACGTCCGGGAGAGCTGTTTTAAGACTTCCTCGGCGCTGTCGGTCGCCGACTGCATGGCGCGACGACGTGCGCCGTGCTCCGCCGCCGCAGAGTCGAGAAGCGCGTGGAACACGACCGTGCGGACGTAGCCAGGCAAGAGCTGGCCAAGCACCTCCCCCGCGGAGGGCTCAAAGCGAAAGTCGGTCTTGGTCTCGCGGTTGACCTTGGTGAGCGCCTCGCGCGCACGCGGGTCGTTGGGCATCATGAGCGCCTCACGCGAGATGGGCAGGAGGTGCTCGCGCACGAACTGCTGGTCGACACGGCTCTTTGCGTGCCAGTACAGGAGCTCCACGCGGTCGATCTGACCCGAGGTGTACCCGTCTATGACGTAGGACGCGATGCGGTCGGCCTCGTCCATGTTGGGTTCGGACGATATTCCCACGAACGACATCTTGGGAAGGATCTTGCGCGAGGTGAAGAACTCCGTGGGCTTTCTGCCGCACGTGATGAGGTCACAGTTCACGCCCTTCTTGGTAAGGTCGTGAATCTCGCGCTCGACAAGGCGCTGGGGAACGACGTTGAAGCCACCCGCGAGGCCGCGATCTGAGGCCACGACCACGTACAGGACGCTCTTCTCTTCGGAGTGCCGCGCAAGCAGCGGGTGATCGATGCTCGCGTCGGACGAGGCAACGTTGGCAAGCATGCGCGTGATGGCGTCTTTGTAGGGTGACGCTTCCTCGGCACGGTCCAGCGCCTTGCGGATGCGCGCAGTGGAGATCATCTCCATCGTGCGCGTCACCTGCATGGTGCTTTTGATGGAGGACATGCGCCTCGATATGTCGCGAAGGTTTGCCATGTGGCCTTATGCCTTCCCCTGCGAATAGTCGTCTGCCGAGACGGTGTCCTCTGCCGCATCCTCGACGTTGAGCTGCGCCTTGTTGGGATACGTCTTGAGGAAGCCCTCCTTGAAGGTGGCGATGGCGGTCTTCAGCTGATCCGACTCGGCATCGCCGAGGTTGCCCTCGCGGATGGTCTTGCGCAGCGCGGGATAGCCCTGCTGCATGTAGTCCGCAAGCTCGTCACGGAACGAAATGACGTTTTCCATGTCGATGTCGTCGAGGAAATCCTCCTTGGCGGCAAAGATCGCGATGACCTGGTCTGCCACGTCAAGGGCGGCATAGCGCTTCTGCTTGAGCATCTCCATCATGTGGGCACCATGATTGAGCTGGTACTGCGTGGTCTCGTCAAGGTCTGAGCCAAACTGGCTGAAGGCCTGCTTCTCGCGATAGCTCGCGAGGTCGAGGCGCAGGGTGCCCGCCACCTTCTTCATGGACTTGACCTGCGCGGACCCACCGACGCGCGACACCGAGATGCCCACGGCGACGGCAGGGCGCTGGCCCTGGAAGAAGAGGTTGGACTGCAGATAGATCTGGCCGTCGGTGATCGAGATCACGTTGGTCGGAATGTAGGCAGAGACGTCGCCCTCCTGCGTCTCGATGATGGGGAGTGCCGTCAGGCTGCCGCCACCGTTGGCGTCAGACAGCTTGCAGGCACGCTCCAGCAGACGCGAGTGCAGATAGAAGATATCGCCAGGATAGGCCTCGCGTCCAGGCGGACGATGGAGCGTCAGCGACATCTGACGATAGGCGACCGCCTGCTTGGACAGGTCGTCGTAGACGACCAGCACGTGACCGCCCGGATGCTCGGCATCGGCGGGGTTACCATCCTTGTCGTTGTACATGAAGAACTCGCCGATGGCGGCACCCGCCATGGGGGCGATGTACTGCAGCGGCGCGGAATCTGCGGCCGTTGCCGAGACGATGATCGTCTTGTCGAGCACGCGATGCTCAGCCAGCGTGGCACGGATGGACGCAACCGTCGAGGCCTTCTGTCCGATGGCCACGTAGATGCAGATCATGTCGGATTCGCGCTGGTTGATGATGGCGTCGATGGCGATGGCCGTCTTGCCGGTCTTGCGGTCGCCAATGATGAGCTCGCGCTGGCCGCGGCCGATGGGCACCATGGCGTCGATGGCCATGAGACCGGTCTGCACCGGCTCGCAGACGGGCTGGCGCTCCATGATGCCAGGCGCCTTGAACTCGATGGGACGACGGTGAGAGGTCACGATGGGGCCCAGGCCGTCGATGGGCTGGCCCAGCGGATTGACGACGCGCCCCAGCATGGCATGGCCCACGGGGATGTCCATGACGCGGCCCGTGGAGCGGCACTCGTCGCCCTCCTTGATGGACGAGACGTCGCCAAAGAGCACGGCGCCCACCTCGTCCTCCTCGAGGTTCTGGGCAAGGCCATAGACGCTCTTGCCGGTGGTCGAGCTGGTAAAGCGCAGAAGCTCACCCGCCATGGCGGTCTTGAGGCCCGCCACATGGGCGATGCCGTCGCCGACCTCGAGGACGTGCGAAGATTCGCGGCGATCGACCGTCGCGCTGATGCCCTCGAGCTTGCCGCGCAGGACATCCATGATGCTGTCCGCATCAATGTGCACCTCGGGCATCTCAATGCTTGCCTCGGTCTGGTCTGCCATTACTCCTCACCTCCCATGAACGCGTTGGAGAGGGTGCGGCGCACCGTGGCGAGCTGCGTCTTGACGGAGGCGTCAAAGCGCTGCCCGCGTGCCTCCAAGATGATGCCGCCAACAATCTCGGGCTCGACGCGCTCGACGAGGTAGACCTCGCTCTCAAAGAGCTCCTCGCACTTCTTGATGGTTGCCTGGCGCAGCTGGTTGTCCATGGGCACAGCGGTGGTCGCCGTGACCAGAACCGTTGAGTCATCAGCGTCGACAAGCTCGGCGAGACGTGCCTGCACGTCGTTCACGAGACCCGTGTGGCGCTCCTGCTGCAGCGCTGCGATAGCCTCCATCACCTCGGGCGTGAACTTTGCCGCATGGCGCCATTGCACGAGGTCGGCTCCTGCGCGGCCTGAGGACACGCCGGCATCAAAGAGCATGCGCGCGTACTGCTCGACCTTGTCGCGGCCCTTAATCGTTGCCATTGGTGCTTCCCACTTCTGCAAGGTAGCGCTCGGCCAGCTTGCGATGCTGTTCGTCGGTGAGGTTCTCGCCCACGATCTTGCTCGCAATCTCGACGGACAGGTCGACGACCGATCCCGAGAGCTGTACCAGCGTCTTCTTGCGCTCGGACTCAACCGCGTCGCGCGCCTTGGCGATAGTTGCCGCAGCATCCTTCTGGGCCTTGGCCAGGATGCGGGCACGCTCCTCCTCGGCCTCGCGCTTTGCGGCGGCCACGATCCCTGCGGCCTCGCGCTCTGCCTCGGCCAGACGCTCCTCGTAGGCCTTGGCGTTGGCCTCAGTCTGCGTCTTTGCCTGCTCGGCAGCGTCAAGGTCGCCCTGGATCTTGGCCTCGCGGTCCTCCATCATCTTGAGAATCGTGGGCCAAGCAAACTTGGACAGAATCACAAAGATGATGATGAATGCGACGCACGCGGGAATGAACTCAGCCATGTTCGGCATGAGCAGCTTGATGCCGGTGTTTTCCTCCTCAGCCAAGGCAGCGACTGGCGTGCCTGCCATGAGGAGAGTCGCACCCCCGAGGGCGTGCAGCATGCGTGATTGGGTGTGTGTCATTGCTTCTCCCCTACCTGTGTATGCCTGCTTCGCGACGCCATCTACATGATGGAGACGACGAAGCCGATCAGGCAGAGAGCCTCGATGAATGCCGAGGCCAGGATGAAGACGGTGAACAGGCGGCCCTGCACCTCGGGCTGACGGGCCATGGAGTTCGCCACAGCCTGGGCCGCGAGAGCGATGCCAAGAGCCGCGCCGATAACACAGAGACCATATCCGATGACGTTCACTGTTCCTCCTTTGTTATTCGCCGGACCTTCCGGCGACTCACTTGGACTATGCAAGTGCGGGACGTGCCCGCGAGATGCCGATTAATGCTCGTCTGCCTCAGCGAGCTGTACGTAGACGGCAGAGAGCAGCGTAAAGATGTATGCCTGGATGAAGGCGACGAGGAGCTCAACCACGTAAATGAGGATGAGCAGGACCATCCAGAGGATGGACATGGCGCCAACGCCCAGGTTCGCAAGGGTGAACTGGGTAACCATGGGGGCGATGAAGGTGGTGGTCATGATGGCGAAGACGCCCATGACCACGTGGCCGGCGAACATGTTGCAGAACAGACGCACAGCAAGCGTGATGAGGCGCAGGAAGGTCGAGAAGAGCTCGATGACCCAGACGACCGCCGCGATGGGTGCCGGCAGGCCGGCGGGAGCGAGGCTCTTGATGTAGCCGATGACGCCCTTTTTCTTCATGCCGACCATGATGAAGTAGCAGAAGCTCATGAGGGCGATGGCGCCCGTGATGCCCGTGGTGCCGGTGCCGGCCTTCCATGTGGGGAGCATGCCCACGTAGTTGCCGAACATGACGACCATGAAGACCGTGGCCAGGAAGGGGAAGTGGCGCTTCCACGAGTCGCCAAGCGCGCCCCTGCACACGTCGTCACGGATGTACTCGACGAGATACTCCACCGCGTTGGCAAAGAAGCCGCGCGGCACGAGCGTGCCCTCCATACTCTTCTTGTACCTAAAGACCACGATGAGCATGATCACGCACGCAATCAGGAACCAGACCGTAGTCACGGTCAGGCCCACGGTGGTGTTGCCGAAGATGGGGGTGGTGTAGAAGCTCTTTATGAGCTCACCCATCTCTGACGAGACTTGGCTGAACGCGTCGCCCACGAAATCAACCTTCCCTTCGACTACAACAATCCGAGGGGATTACCCGCTGCGCGAAGAGCCAAAAGGCCGGCCAGCCGATAGTCCCGCAAAAGTGCATAGCGCATGAATTCTAGCCGTCTGGCAGCCGCGTGTCACGACGCTGTCACTCGGTTTCACCTCTGCGACATAAAGGAGCCGTGAAGCAGACGGCAGCAAACTGGGGACATGACGCCCTAGGGTCAGCGAAGAGCGGCGATGATTGTCGCGGTCAGAAAGGTCAGCGTTGCCGTCACACCGAAGGGCACAAACACCTCGGGCCATGCGACGCGCACGCCAAGCATCGACAGCTGGATCATCATGAAGGCGGCAAGGACCGCCACGATACCGCGTACCAGGCTGGGATGAGGGTGGCCAAGCTGCAGCAACAGCGGCGCGGCAGCAACGATGCCGCAGACAAGGCCGCCCGCCAGCAGGATGACCAGGCTCATCCCCGTCGCTACTTGGTGCCGTAGATGCGGTCGCCCGCGTCACCCAGGCCAGGGAGGATGTAGGCGTTGGCGTTGAGCTGACGGTCGAGCGCGCAGGTATAGAGGCGCACGTCGGGGTCAAAGTCGAGCACAGCCTTGACGCCTTCGGGGCAGCTCACCAGCGTGAGGCAGCGGATGTCCTTGACGCCGGCCTCACGCAGGAACTGGATGCAGGCGGTAAGCGACCCGCCGGTGGCGAGCATGGGGTCGACCACCAGGCAGGTGCGGTTTTCCACGTCCGCGGGGAACTTGCAGTAGTACTGCACGGGCTCATGCGTTTCTTCGTCGCGGTACATGCCCACATGCCCCACACGGGCTGCGGGGACGAGCGTGAGGATGCCGTCGACCATGCCCAAGCCCGCACGCAGGATGGGGATGATGGCGAGCTTCTTGCCGCCGATCTTCTTTCCCACCATGGTCTCGAGCGGAGTCTCCACCTCAACGTCCTCGAGCGGCAGGTCACGCAAGGCCTCGTAGCCCTCGAGCACAGCAAGCTCGGTCACGAGCTCGCGGAAGTCCTTGGTCGAGGTGTTCTTGTCGCGCAGGATATGCAGCTTGTGCTGGACCAGCGGGTGGTCGACGAGGAAAAAGCGGTCAGTATCGAAGTCATGCGTGTCTGCCATGAGACCCCCTTTGTAGCAATATCAATCCTTTGAAGATTGTAGCCTTCTCTCTTGGGGCTCAGTGCTTCTTCTTGCGGCGCGCCTTACGCCGTGCGTCGCGGGCACGTATGCGCTCGCGCACCTGCTCGTCGTGACGCTCCATCGCCCCGCCCTGCGTGTGCCACTCGACCCTGTCCTTGTTGCGCCAATACTCGAGCTGGCGCTGTGCCTCGGCAGAATAATGCTCGAACTCGAGGTTGTTATCCTTGTGGATCTCCATGCGCTTCTCGTGGACCACAAACGACAGGTCCTCCTTGCCGGCAAGCGCACGGCTTGCGCGGTTGATGATATGGACGGCAAACAGCAGGATGATGGTGCAGATGACCACCGCCGATATGGCGTTGAGGCGCGCCCTGAGCCACAGGTAGTCATCAACGGCATAGAGGGCAAGCGCCGCCGCCTGCAGGGAGTACAGCGACACGAGGGCGCACGCCATGGAGACCTGCTTGCTCGCCGATATGAGGGGGCTTTCCAGCTTGCGGTACTCGATGAGGTTGGCGATGCTCGTATAGACCGACCACGCCGTGAAGGCGCCGACGACGTAGATCATCGAACCGGGGTAGACCGGATGCTCACCCGCGTAGTTGACCACCAACGAAAGGAAGGCGACGGCAAACGTGAGCATGATGAGGAGGTGGCCGCAGTTGCGGTAGCGCTCGAGCTCCTCGCGGCCGTCTGCGGCGTCAGGACGCAGGAAGCGCAAGATGATGAGGCGCGTCGTGGTGACCATGATGCCGTAGAGGGCGAGCGCCATGAACCACACCCGTCCATACCTGATGGCCTGTAACGTCTGGTAGAGCGAGTAGACCACGTTGATGGCGACCGAGAGGCGCACGGACGCCTCGGCCCTGAACCAGGCATCGTTTTGATAGTCGTGGTAGACGCTCAGCGCGCGCTCGCGCATGCGCTGTATGGCGGTCTGTTGCTCAGGAGTGCCGAGGTAATTCTCTTGGACGTAATTGTCCGCGGCGGTGATCACTGACTCGTCAAGCCCGTCAATGAGCGGAGTGGCCGACGGTTTCTCCTCAACCGCTGTCTTCTGCTCGTCGCTCATGGATGCTCACCATCGACTTAAGCTGCCTGCATAAAAAGGTATTTATGTAACGATGGCAGAGCGTGCATGGGTTCGCGACAACATTTCGGCAAACGCCGACGGTTTCCCCCTCTAGGGACGGGCCCTCATGGGGAACCATGGGCGGAACGCCCAACGGCATTGCCCGTTCCGCTTTTGAAGGCAGAACGGGCAATGCCGTTGGGCGTTCCGCCGTTTCTTATCCAAGCTCCGGGTAAAGGGGGTGCGCCGCAAGGAGCGTTTCGACCTCCGCCTTCACGGAAGACATCGTGGCCTCGTCGCCCAGGTGGCACACGACCTCGCCGATGAGCTGGCCGATGCGCTCGGCCTCGTCTTCGCCAAAGCCGCGCGTCGTCATGGCGGCCGAGCCGACGCGGATGCCGCTCGTCACAAAGTGAGAGCGCTTCTCGCCCGGGATGGTGTTCTTGTTGACCGTGATGCCCACCTCGTCCAGGGCAATCTCGGCATCCCTGCCCGTGACGTCTCCGATGGAGGTGAGGTCGACAAGCAGCAGGTGGTTGTCGGTGCCCCCCGTGACCATGCGCAGGCCCTTGGACTCCATGCCACGGCCGAGCGCCTTTGCGTTGATGCAGACCTGCTCGATGTAGGCGGCAAACTCGGGCTGGAGCGCCTCGCCAAAGGCAACGGCCTTGCCGGCGATGACGTGCTCGAGGGGGCCACCCTGGCTGCCTGGGAAGACCGCGGAGTTGAGCGCCTTGGTGTAGGACTCGTCGTTCCACAGGATGAGGCCACCGCGCGTGCCGCGCAGGGTCTTGTGCGTGGTGGTGGTCACCACGTCGGCATAGGGAATCGGGCTGGGGTGGGCGCCCGTCGCAACGAGCCCGGCGATATGGGCCATGTCAACCATGAGCTTGGCCCCGTTGTCGTGCGCAATCTGCGCGAAGCGCTCGAAGTCGATCACGCGCGGGTAGGCAGAGGCGCCCGCAATGATGAGCGTGGGCTTGAACTCCGCCGCCTTGGCGGCAACCATGTCGTAATCGATGCGCTCGGTCTCTGAATTGAGCCCGTACGAAACCATGTGGAAGAGCTTGCCCGAGTAGTTGGCAGGCGAGCCGTGCGTGAGGTGGCCGCCGTTGGAGAGGTCCATACCCATCACCACGTCGCCCGGCTGGGCAAAGGCGAACTCGGCAGCGTAGTTGGCCTGTGCGCCGGAGTGGGGCTGGACGTTGGCAAAGGCGCAGCCAAACAGCTTCTTTGCGCGTTCGCGAGCCAGGTCCTCCACGGCGTCGACCGCCCAGCAGCCGCCGTAGTAGCGCTTGCCGGGAAGTCCCTCTGCATACTTGTTGGTCAGAACCGACCCCACGGCCTCCATAACCGCAAGACTGACAAAGTTCTCGGAGGCAATGAGCTCGATGGAGCCGCGCTGACGTCCAAGCTCGTTGCCAATGGCCCCAAAGACCTCGGCATCTGACTGGGCAAGGTGCGTAAGCTGCATGTGTTGTCCTTTCGCTGTGGCATACGGCCCCATGATGGCCTGGACACCAGCTTTTGTAGCTGAAATAGCGTAGCCGTAACGAGGCCCGACAGCGCATCTTGAGACGCATCGTTAACGATGGAGCGCCCTATCTGCCCGCAATCTTGATGATTCGGTGTGCAGGGATGGCCCCTTCGCGCAAAATGACCAGTTCTGGCCCTACCACGCTCACGATGGTGCTCGCCACCGCAATCGGCGCTGGGCCCGCGTCAAGAACGAGGTCCGCCTCCTCCGCGATGCGCCGCTCGACTGATGATCCCGACGTGGCAGCCGCCTCTCCGTGGGTGTTGGCGCTCGTGGTCGCAAGCGGCGCCCCCGTGAGGCGCGAAAGCTCGCGCACGAGGTTGGAGTCTGGCATGCGGAGAGCAATCGTCCCATCCGCGCCACGGTATTCCTGCGGAACCTCATCTGACGCGGAGACCACGAGCGTCAGGGCACCAGGCCAAAACTGCGTCACCAGCTCGAGGGCGGCGTCGGGCACTTCGTCCGCGTAGCGGGAAAGGTCGTCGAAGTCGGCGATGAGCCAAGGAAGGGTCTGCGTGCGCTCGCGCCTCTTGATGTCAAAGATGCGCTGGTGACCTGGGTTGTTGGGCGTTGCGGCACAGCCGATGCCATACACGGAGTCGGTCGGCATGACCACCACGCCACCAAAGGCGAGTGTCGCGGATGCCTCGCGCAGCACCTCTCTGGAGGGGTTTTCCTGGCTGACGCAAAGAATGGCTCCCATAGTCGCTACGCCTCCCTCACGGCTACAAGGACGCGCGGCCTATGGGTGAGGTCCTCGCGTACCTCGACGCGCGACCACCCGCCCTGTTCCTCGCAAAGCGCCGCCGCGTCGTTGACGTTGTCCTCAAAGAGCTCGACGCAGAGCCAGCCTCCCGGCACGAGTGCGACGGGAGCAAGGTCAAGGATGCGGCGGAAGAGATCGAGGCCATCCGCTCCGCCGTCGAGGGCAAGCCGGGGCTCAAACCCCGCCACCTCCTCGGGCAGCGTCGGAACCACGGCGCTGGGGATGTAGGGAGGGTTGGACACGAGCACAGAGAAGGTTCCCATGAGCTCCGACGGCACGGCGGAGGCAAGGTCGCACTCCACCACGTCGACAAAGGCCCCGAGGCCCAGCGCCTCGACGTTGCGTCGGGCCAGCGAAACCGCCTTGGGGGAGAGATCGGTCGCCACCACGCGGGAGCCTTCCCGCTCTCCCGCAATGGAGCACGCGATGCATCCCGTGCCCGTACAGAGGTCGAGCACGCGCGGCCACGCCTCTTTGCCGCCCAGGGCATCTATTCCTTCGAGCGCGGCATCTACCAGCACCTCAGTCTCCGGACGAGGGATGAGCACGCCCTCCTCGCACCTGAGCACGATGTGGCGAAAGGGCATCTCCCCCGTTACGTACTGGAGTGGCTCCCCCTTGCCACGGCGCTCCACGAGCACGTGCATGCGCGAAAGCTCGTCAGGAGAGAGCGGCTTGTCAAAGTTGGTATAGATCTCAACGCGCGAAAGCCCCGTCACGGCAGACAGCAGCCATTCGGCCGAAAGGCGCGGGCGCTCGTCACCCTTGCGGCCCAGATAGCCGACCGTCCAGTCGAGCACGCGCTTTATGGTCCAGGTCTCAGGCATGCGTTTCCCTTCAAGAAAAGGCGTTCCAAAGGGGTGTCGCCCCTTTGGAACGCGCGAAGCCTCCGCCACTGTGGTGGCCGTTCCAAAGGGGCGATACCCCTTTGGAACGGTCGGGGCGCGTCGTGACTATACTGCCTGGGCAAGCTTTTCGGCACGCTCCGCGGCGGCCAGGGCGTCGATGACCGTGACCAGCTTGTCGCCCAGCAGCACGCCGTTGTAGGTGGCGTTGAAGCCGATGCGGTGGTCCGTCACGCGGTCCTGGGGCTGGTTGTAGGTGCGGATCTTCTCGGCACGGTCGCCGCGGCCGATCTGCCCCATGCGCTCGGCGCCGAGCTCTGCCTGTTGTTTCTCGAGCTCCATCTCGTACAGGCGGGCGCGCAGCATCTGCATGCAGACCTCGCGGTTCTGGATCTGGGAGCGCTGGTCCTGCGACTGCACCACGGTGTTGGTGGGCAGGTGCGTGATGCGCACGGCGGAGTAGGTCGTGTTGACGCCCTGGCCGCCGGGGCCCGACGCGCAGTAGGTGTCGATGCGCAGGTCTTCCTGATTGATCTGGATATCGATGTCATCGGCCTCGGGCATGACGACCACCGTGGCCGTGGAGGTCTGGATGCGGCCCTGGCTCTCGGTGACGGGAACGCGCTGGACGCGGTGAACGCCACCCTCGTACTTCATGACGGAGTAGACCTTGTCGCCCGTCACCTTGAACTCGATGGTCTTGAAGCCGCCTGCGTCCGACGGGCTGGACGAGAAGACCTCGATCTTCCATCCGCGGCTCGCGGCAAAGCGCTCGTACATCTTGAAGAGGTCGCCCGCAAAGATAGCCGCCTCGTCGCCGCCTGCCGCGCCGCGGATCTCGACGATGGTGTCCTTCTCGTCATTGGGGTCACCGGGAATGAGCATGACCTTGATCTCGTCCTCGAGGGTCGGAAGCTTGGCCTCGTTTGACGAGATGTCTTCCTGGAGCATCTCCTTCTCGTCGGCATCGGAGGTCTCGCGCAGCATCTCCTTGGCGACGTCGATGTCATCGAGAGCCGTGAGGTACTCGCGCGCCTTGGAGGCCAGCTCGGCCTGGTTGGCGTGCTCCTTTGCGATTCTCGCGTACTCCTTGGGATCGGATACGACGGCCGGATCGACCATCTTTCGCTCGAGTTCGGAATAGGCCTCGAGCAGTTTTTCGAGCTTGTCTCGCATGCTTGCTCCTTATGCGCCGCCGCCTGAAGACGGCCTCAACGTTCAACCTTTTTAGGATACCACCCAAATGAAGGCTTTATACGTGCGGAAACAGCTCCGCGCAGGTTCCTCAAGCGCTCCAGATGTGAGAAACTCTAAACAACCACACATGGGGGCTGCCATGACAGAAGAGCAGGATCAGACAAGCAAGACTTCCACGAGCGAAGAGACGGGGCCCGTTCCGGTCCACCCGACCGAGGCCATTCCCTCCGCCGCAGAGCCAGAGCCCGCGCCCAGCGAGCCTGCAAGCCTGCACGACGTTGCCACCACGACGGGCAGCTACGCTCGGGGGCTCATGGGCCGGCTGAGCGCGTTCCTCTCTGCCCACGGCCTCGCGACTGCCATCGTCGCCGCGCTCTGCGTGGTCGCCGTGCTGGGCATGGGCGCGCTCGCCCGCACGTTCTCGAGCCTGCCTGACGACGCCTCCGTACGCCGCGACGTGCAGTCATCGCTTGCCGTGCCCGCCTACAGCGGCGGAGCCTATGGCCATGACGAACCCCTCTCGCTCGTCGACGTGCGGATTGATCGCCGCACGCGAGGTGCCTCTGGGTCTGGCACCTATCAAGTTGACGTCACGGCAAGCTACTCCAACGGCATGGTCGACGTCTCCCAGGAGGCAACGCTCACCTATGGGCGTACCGACGGAGCCTGGACGTGCAGCGAAGCCACGCCCAAAGGCAGCGCCCTATACGCCACCACCTCAGGCACCGATGCGGAAAAGCTTGTCGCAAATGCGGCGGGCATCCTGCAGCGCGCGGACTCCTCTCAGCCCGATGCCGCAGGCAGCGTCAGCCTGTCACGCCTCTATGAGGGGGCCGACGTAAGCGTGGTCGAGCAGTCCTTTGACGCGGACGCCCAGACCGAGGCCGTAACCCTCCACTTCTCCAAGGCGTCCACGTTTACCTCGTACGAGTGCGACGTAAAGGCTTCCTTCGCGTTCCGCCCGGGCAACGGCCTGTGGGAGCTGACCTCGGCGGCCGCAAGTGGCAACGCACGCGAGGCAACCCTCTCCCCGCTCGTAGGCAGCTGGGCCGGTTCGTTCCAAGGCCAGGTGGCGGCGGAAGGCCGATGCTTCGGCGCAAAGGAAGCCGGCCTGCGCGTCAGCATCACGTCGGCGGATTCCGGCCACATCTCGGGGACACTTTCCGTGGTTGCCCACTTCCACGGCGAACCCGCCTCCGACCAGCAGGGGATGGAAGGCGATACCCAGCTTACCGACGTGCCGTTTACCGGGACGACGGTCTCGGGAGAGGCGGGGCTCTCGTTCTTGTGCACCATTCCCGATGACGCAGGCGGCGGAGGCGAGATGAACCTCGTCTTTGGTCCCGCAGACGACCCCGATGGCGCTCATGCCACCATCACGACCTACCACACCTATACGACGAGCTTCCTCTTCATACCCTACGAGCGCGAGGCCATCTTCTCGGACACCTTTGCGCTGACGCGCGAGTAGCCGCGCGTTTTGGGTACAACTGATACGAAGCAGCAATGACAGATGAGCCTTTGGCCAGGCAGGCACATGCCGCCACGTCAGGCACTTGGCAAACGACAAGGAGTAGCCATGCCCCTGGAATTCGAGAAGCAAAAGCCCCAGCCCCTCATGCTGGGCGACAAGGCCCACTACACCCTCAGCTCGTATGACCCCGTCCACGTTGAGGTCGAGGTTCCCTACACCAACGAAGAGGAAGTGTCCATGATGGTCGAGTCCGTTCTCGCCCAGATGGGCGCGACGGAAGAGGACCTCAAGGACGAGAACTGGATCAAGGAGCACTTTGAGGACGTGAATTCGGTAGACGAGCTATACGCAGCCGCGCGTGCACAGATCTCAGAGATGAATGCGCAGGTGGCCGAGCAGCAGAAGGTCGGCATGGCAGTGGCCGAACTGACAAAGCGCCTTCAGCAGGCGGTGCCGACGATGCTCCTTGCCCGCTATCGCCAGAGCGTGATGATGAACTTCCAGCAGCAGCTTGCCGCCGAGGGGCTGACCGTCGAGCAATTCATGGCCAACTCGGGGGCAACCCAGTCTGACATCAACAAGATGCTCGACGAGCAGGCGCTGCGCATTGCCGAGCAGGAGGCGGCGCTCGACGCCTACGCCCGCGAGAAGAAGCTCTCCGTAATGGAGGACGAGATCGCGCAGTTGCTGGGCTTCCCCGAGGCGGAGGCAGACAACTTCATCAAGCAGGCAAAGGGAGCAGGCCAGTACGAGCAGCTCAAGGACGCCGCGCTGCACGCAAAGGCGGCCCAGGTGCTCGTCGCTGAATGCTCGTGCACATACCACCACGAATCCGAGGAGCAGGGCAGGGCGCGCTTCAAGCAGATAAAGCAGCTCCGCGAGCAGTACGAGCGCAACTTTGCCCAGGATGTCGAGGGTGAGGCGGAGGCCAGCCCCAAGTCCGGCTCTGGCTTTACGCTGGTGTAGCCATCGGCCACCTTTCCGAGCCTGATAGAGAGATGCCCCTTTCAAAACCACCCTTTGGAAGGGGTATCTTCTTTTGCCAACTGGGAAAACGTAAAAAATACCCCCTCAAAAGGGTACTTCGCGTTATACAAAGAAAGGGACCGACTCAAATGAGCCGGTCCCTTTTGCGCTCTCTGGGAGAAAAACCGTTACTCGGCGTCCTCGACGGTAGCGGCGGCAACCTCGGCGTCGGCAGCGGCCTCAGCCTCTGCCTTCGCTGCCTCGGCAGCGGCCTTCTTCTCGTACTCGGCAGCGCGCTTGGCCTTCTCGGCAGCCTTGGCCTCGGCAGCGGCCTTCTTGGCGGCTGCAGCCTCGGCAGCCTTCTCGGCACGAGCAGCCTTGGCGGCCTGGGCGGCAGCGAGCTGAGCGGCAGCGGCGCCACCAAACTTGTCGGCAAAGCGCTGGACGCGTCCGCCGGTGTCAACGAGCTTCTGGGTGCCGGTGTAGAACGGGTGGCACTTGTCGCAGAGGTCGACGCGCATCTCCTTCTTGGTGGAGCGGGTCGTCCACGTGTTGCCGCAGCTGCAACGAACGCTGCACTCCACGTAGTTGGGGTGAATGTTTGGCTTCATGGCAAGACTCCTTCATAAGAACGCGCACTGGTTTCCGACCAGTGCTGATGGTGAAGCTTTGCAAGTGTAGCAAAACACGTGAGCACATGCTATGGAAATTTCCGTTGGCCCATAAGGGTTACACCCCTTTGTGCCAATTCGGCACCTGCCTGCCTAGGCGCCCCGTGCGACATGCTTTTCTACAGCATGGCGCCAGATCTGGTAGATGCCCCGAATGGTCAAATCGGGGTCGACGGCGTCAAAGATGTCGGTGGCCTCGGCAATCGTGGTGGCATATCCTCCCGTTCCCACCACGGTCGCATACGGAACGTCGTCCCCCTCTGCGGCAAGCTCCTCCTGGATGCGCCGGACAAGCCCCTCTGCCTGAGCTGCCGCACCAATCACCACGCCAGACTGCACGGCAGTCTCGGTCGAATTGCCCAGCGCGTGAGGTGGTACGACCAGCGGCACGCTCGACAGCTTGGCTGCACGATCAAAGAGCGCCTGCGCGGAAAGGAGCAGGCCCGGCATGATGGTTCCGCCGCGGAAGGCTCCCGTAGCGTCAACCACGTCGATGTTGGTTGCCGTCCCAAAGTCCACCACGATGACTGGAGCACCGTAGGTGACACGCGCGGAGAGCGCGTTTGCTATGCGGTCCGCCCCAACCTCGCGCGGATTGGGCATGTTGATGGCGATGCCGCAATCGCGTGTGGCGTCGACCATGAGCGGCTCGGTCCCAATGACCTCGCGCAGCATGCGCTGCCATGACTGAGAGAGGATGGGCACGACGCCGGCCACGGCGACGTCGGTGACGTCGGAAAGTGACAGCCCAAACATCTGGAAATAGCCAAACAGGCGCTCATGGAGCTCGTCGGCCGTATCGGTCCGATCGGTTGCCATGCGCCACTGACGCAGACAGGTGCCTTCCAGCTCAAACAGGCCAAGGGTAGTCTGGGTATTGCCGATGTCAACCGAAAGAAACATGATGCCTCCTCGCTTAGCTACCTCGAGCAGCAGTCTAGCGCACCGCCGCAGAACAAGAGCACCTCAACGGGTCGCGAGGGTCACGCTGGCACAACCGATGCCTGCTCTGGGGCAAATTCAAGCTCGCGGCCGTCTTCAGTGCGCAACGTTGCGCGACCCCAGATGTCGATGCCCGCAAAGGTGCCGGTGGCCATGACGTTCCCATTTGGGTAGAGCGCTCGGGCAGGCCTCCCCAGCAGCGGCACGAGGTCAAAGTAGTCGGAGAGCACGGGAGCGACGGGACCTGCCTTGGCGCGGCCGGCAGCCACGTCCGCGGCCCATGCGTCCACGCGACTGGCAACGCCCGCAATGACGGTATCAGGCGGGAACACGGCGGCAGCGCCATCCCTCTTTACGACCTCACAGCGGGCAAACATCCCCTCGTCGTAACCAGCGCGTACGCGGACTTCCGCCAACACCTCAAGCGAATGCGCGTCGACAAGAAAAAACGGCCAACCAATACCCACGTCCATACCCTGCGAGCGGAGCGCCTCGGCGGCGCCCAGCACGCAGACGTATCCCAGGCCGTGATAGGCCCCCATAGGAACGGCCGGCCGCAGCGTCACAGATGCAAGGGCCTCTTCGGACATGGCTTCTGCACCCTCTATTCCCAGCTCAGCGTGCCCAGCTCCGCCGTCACGTGACCCACACGCTCTTCGGGGATAAGCACGTTCACGCCCGCGTGCGTCAGGAAGCGCACCGGATCGTGCATGAGGTCCTCCATGGGCACGAGCACGAAGTCCCGCTCGCCCAGACGTGGGTGAGGCAGGGTGAGGAGCTGCCCGGCGTGACGCTCGTCCTCGACCCAGCAGAGGTCACAATCGATGACGCGGGATTCGCTCCCCGCCTCTTTGACGTCGTGATCCTTGCCGTCGCGCTTGCGGCCCATGCGCTCCTCGACAGAGCGCAGCTCGCCCATGAGGATCGTCGGGTGCAACTCCGTGCGCACCTCTATGACGGCGTTAGCCACAGGCGTCGGGATACCGTACGCCGGCTCGGTCTCGTAGGCATGGCTCACCGCAACCACGCAGGTCAGCGGCACCTTGTCTATGAGGCGCACCGCCTCGGACAGGTTCTCGAGGCGATCGCCCTCGTTTGAACCGATGGCGATGAAGGCCTGGCGTTGGTCCTTCTTTGCCATGGCCCAATAGGCGTTGATGAAGTCTGCCGTACCCTTGACGTCGTGGACGCGCAGGATGCGTGCGCCACTTTCGATGGCAGAGAGGCACACGCCCAGCGTCGCGGCGTCGCGCGCGCTCGCCTTCTTCTCGCCCGAAATGGCACCCACAAAGCGCTTGCGCGAGACGGCAGTCAGCACGGGATAGCCCATCGAGACGAGCTTGCGCGTCGCGCGCTGCACGACGATGTCCACGTCCGTCGTCTTGTCAAAGCCTGCGCCGGGATCGACGCATAGACGGTTGCGCGACACCCCCGCGCGCATGAGCGTGCGCGCCTGGTCGCCCAGAAAGCCCATGATCTCACGCATGATGGGGGCCTCTTCCGGCAAGGTGAAGCGCCGCGAGCTCTGAACCACGCGTGCGGGCTTGATGGAGTCGAGCTGAACCGAGCGACGGGTAGCCGTGGATGGGGCATCGGGCTGGTTCCAGTGCATGATGATGCATCCGCAGTCGGACTCGACCGCCACCTGCTGCATCCATGGGTCAGTGAAGCCCGAAACGTCGTTGACGATGGACGCTCCCAGCTCAAGGCACATCCGCGCGACGTCGGCGTGACGCGTGTCGATGGAGACGATGGCGCTTGGTGCGGCCTTTATGATGCCACGCACCACGGGAGCGACGCGCTCGGCCTCCTCGTCGGCAGAAACCGGCTCGTGACCCGGTCGCGTGGACTCTCCGCCCACGTCAATGATGTCGGCGCCCTCGTCCAGCATCTGGAGGGCGCGCGCCACGGCCACATCGGGATCAAAGGCCTCCCCACCGTCCGAGAAGGAGTCAGGCGTCACGTTGAGGATGCCCATGATGCGCGGGCGAGAGAGCGTGAGCTCATGCGCTCCGCACTGCCAGGTTGCGTATTCCTCTCGAAGCATGGGTCCGACCTTCCTGGGGCAGCAGCCCCGTTCGATTCAGCCGCATTTGTCGCACCTTACCATTGTAGCGAGGACTGAGGGAAATGGCGAAACCCCTAATGGTCAACACAGACCAGAGGTGCGATACGAAAGGGATCATCCCTTTCGTATCGGTGATACGTAGGGACATATCCCTTTCGTATTGGTTACCAGTCAAACGCCTTTGCAATGTCGCATGCACACACCAGATCTGCCGCGCTATCCTGCGGCGTTGGTTGCAGGTTGCAAATCACCAGCTCATTGCCCTGGAAATAGCGGACGAGGCCCGCCGCGGGGTATACCACAAGCGACGTGCCGCCAATGATGAGCAGGTCGCAGCTCGCAATGGCACGCGCGGAGGCAAGGAGCACATCTTCGTCAAGGCTCTCCTCGTAGAGCACCACGTCTGGCTTTATGGGACCACCACACTCGGGACAGCGCGGCACGCCCGAGGTCTGCATGATCCATTCGGCCGACTGCGTGGCACCACAGCGCTGGCACACGTTGCGATGGACCGAGCCATGCAGCTCGAGCACGCGCTTTGAGCCGGCCATCTGGTGCAGGCCGTCGATGTTTTGCGTGACCACGGCGGTCAGCTTGCCCTGCTCCTCGAGCTCCGCCAGCTTGTAGTGTGCCTGGTTGGGACGTGCGTCCAGCGCAATCATGCGCTCACGGTAGAAGTCGTAGAACTCTTTGGTGTGCGTAACGTAGAAGCTGTGGCTCAGCATGGTTTCGGGCGGATATGCGAAGTGCTGGTGGTAGAGCCCGTCGGCACTACGAAAGTCGGGGATGCCGCTCGCGGTCGAGACGCCAGCACCTCCAAAGAACACAACGCTCTTTGCGGCGTTGACGGAAGAGGCGAGCGCGGCAGCTGCCTCGACTGGATCGGTGACCGTGCGTGCCATGTGTTGCCTCCGCTCTCCGGCGACGCTCCCATCGGATGGGCGTACCATATCTGACGTGCATCTTAACTGTAGCACCAGATGGGAGGCTCTATCCATGGAACCCCTTGCCAACAACGTGTTTGATTGCGCCCTTCTGTTTGAGGGAGGCGGCTACCGCGGGGCATATACCGCGGGCATCGCCAACGCGCTCTTGGAGAGTGAGATCTGGTTTGACTATGTGTGCGGCATCTCCGCAGGAGCAAGCCACACGCTCAACTACGTCTCGCGCGACCAGGCACGCGTGAAGAAGTCCTTCATGGCGCTGGATGGCAGCGAGCCGGTAGGCGGCCTGGGCACGATGCTCAAGGGAAAGGGATACTTCAACGCTGACTACTTGTACGAAGGATGCATAGCGGACGGGTTCGCGCCTTTTGCCTGGGATGCCTTTGTCGCCAATCCAGCACGCATTCGTATCCAAGCCTTTGATCGCGACACAGGCAGAACCGTGACCTTTGGCAAGCAGGACATGCCCAACGTGTGGGAGGCGATCAAGCGCGTGCGAGCTAGCTCCACCATCCCCGGCGCCATGAAACCAGAGCCCGTCGAGGGGCGCGTGCTGTTTGATGGCGGCCTGGGAGAGGGCGCTGGCCTTCCGACGCCCATGGCAGAGCACGACGGCTTCGAGCGCCTTCTACTCGTAGCCACACGCGTGGAAGGCTACCGCAAGCACCCGTTTCCTCCCGCCGTCAGGATGGCCATCAAGCGCATGTTTGCAGCGTATCCCGCGGTGATCGAGGCGCTTCTTTCCAGAGCCGAGCGCTATAACCAGGAGCTCGACCACGTGAGCGCGCTAGAGCGGGCAGGTCAGGCGCTCGTCATCCGTCCCGACACCATGCCCGTGAAGAACACGACGCTTGACACCGCAGAGCTCGAGCGGGCCTACGAGCTCGGCCATGCTCAGGGTTTGCGCGAGGTCGACCGCATTCATGCGTTTGTGCAGGCGTGATACGCACGCCGTCTTGCTTTAACCGTCCCCTTTGGCGGCAATGCCAAACTCTCCGCAAAGCTCTTCGAGCCTTTCGGGACTGTCAAGCGCCTCGAGCAGCTCGCCTTCCCGCCCGGCAGAAACGAGCGCACCCTTAAGTTCTGAAAGGACAGCAATCGCATCGGCACGGCCCTCCTCGCGTCCCTCGGCAAGGCCTTCGGCGCGTCCCTCGGCGCGTCCCTCTGCACGTCCCTCGGCGCGTCCCTCTGCACGTCCTTGAGCAAGACCTTCGGCACGCCCCTCCTGGATGGCGGCACGCCGTTCGTCCATCAGCTTTAGCTCCAACACGACAAACTGCCTCCTCAGCTCATCTGATGCAAGAACGCGCTTGACGCCTGCATCGATATCTCCAACAAGGCTGTTATCGCTATGATACCCGCCGTTGAGATACAACAGAAGCTCCTCGAGGTCTTTCGACACTTCCCCTTTTCTGCCAGATGAGTTCAAGAACATACGCGTCGTTCCGTCTTCCACCTCGATGCTGGAATCTTCCTGGCATGTCTGCTTGAAGGTGTATCGGCGAAAGCCCTTTCTGAACGGGTCGAACGTGCAGAAGAAGATGACGAAGGTATCGGGCAGATCGTTGTAGTCGGCGCCTTTATCGAGCTGCTCCGAGTCGAGGAGCGACTGGTAGTATCGTGCGCGTCGCGGAAGGTTGGTGGCGTTGAGGCGCTGCATTTCAATGTCATAGATCATGCCCGTGCCATCCGCAACGTAAACGTCAAGCCGAACCGCCTTTGCTTCGTACGATATGTCAGTCGTCCGTTGTTGCTGAACAAGGGCGACTCTTTCGATGGGCATGTCAAGGACGGCTTCGAGAAGCCGGCGACAGAGATCAAGATCAGACCTGAGCACCGCACCGAACACGAAGTCGTTTTCGAACGTAAGGTTGTTCCAGCTCCGCTCAAGATCCCTCATGTTGCGTAACTGAATACCGGTGTAGTCCTGTGATGCCATGGCGGCTCCCTTCGTTTTGTTGTTCAACAATAGTTTAGTACGTTTGTTCTTTATGTCAATAGCCGAACAAAACTTTTGTTCGCTATAGACGAGAGGGTCCAGGTCTTGGGAAAAGCTTCGTGCCCACTCGTCTTTCGCTATACTGGTCGCACGACATAAAGGAGGGAACACATGGCAAACACCGCCCGTGAGCTGCGACTCATTTCTTGGAACGTCAACGGACTCCGCGCCGTGATGAAGAAGGAGCCCAGCTTTGTCGAAATCTTCAACACCCTTGATGCCGACGTCTTTGCCATACAGGAAACCAAGATGCAGGAGGGGCAGCTCAAGCTTGACCTCCCGGGATACGTGCAGACCTGGAACCACGCCGAGCGCAAGGGCTATTCAGGCACCGCGGTCTTCTCGCGCGAGGAGCCGCTGCAAGTGGTACGACAGATAGGATGCCCCTGCGCCGACGACGAGGGGCGCGTCTGCGCGCTCGAGTTTCCCACGTACTGGTTCGTCAACGTGTACACGCCCAACGCCAAGGATGGGCTGGCCCGCATTGACGAGCGCATGGTCTGGGACGAGCACTATCGCAAGTTCCTGAGCGAGCTTGCCCAAGAGAAGCCGGTCGTCACCTGCGGCGACTTCAACGTTGCCCACGAGGAGATCGACCTCAAGAACCCAGGCCCCAACCGAGGCAACGCAGGCTTTTCTGACGAGGAGCGCGCGGGCTTCTCGGCCCTTCTTGATGCCGGCTTCACCGATACCTTCCGCGCACGCTTCCCCGAACTGGAAGGTGCCTACAGCTGGTGGAGCTACCGCATGCGCGCCCGTGCCCGAAACGCGGGCTGGCGCATCGACTACTTCCTGGTAAGCAACGACATCGCGGACCAGGTAACAGGGGCCACCATCCTTTCGGAGATCTTTGGCAGCGACCACTGCCCCGTCGAGCTCACCATCAAACTGTAGCGATACGAAAGGGTCCCACCCCTACGTATCGATACGCAGGGGTGGGACCCTTTCGTATCAGTGAGTTACTTTATGGACCGTGCGGCGTCGTAGCCTCCGGTCACGGCCTCCTGAATGCGGCCGACGGCGGTGGAGTCACCAGCCTCAATCACGGGCACGCCCAGCTCCGCCGTCCAAGCAGGAGCGGCAACCGGACGCATGCCCAGCGAAAGAACCATGTGGTCAAACGCGACCTCGACCTTCTCGCCGTCCTTCTTCTCGAACGTTGCCTTGTTGCCCACAACCTCAAGCAGCCGGTGTCCCGGATTGAGCGTAGTGTCCGTAGCGCCAAGGCGTCCCATGATGTCGATCATGTTCTGGAAGAAGATGCCCGGACCGATCTCGTCCACCATTTCGTAGAGGTCCACGTGGCAGCCCTGCTCGGCAGAAAGCATCTCGGCCACCTCGATGCCCGTCATGCCAGAGCCAACCACCACGACGTGCTCTCCCGTGAGCGCAGGATCGGCCATAATCGCCTCGGGCGGCGTAAGCACAAGCTCGCCGTCCAGACCAGGGATGGAGCCGGGCTTGACGGGAACGGAGCCCGCAGCCCAGATGACCGCCACGGGAGCCTCGGCCTGGATGAGCTCTGCCGTGGCCTCGACGCCCGTGCGAATCTCCACGGGCAGGTCCGCGAGCGCGGCCTCGTAATAGCGGATGAGCCAGTCGAGGCGCCACTTCTTGGGCGGCTTGGCGGCAAACACGAGCTGGCCTCCCACCTCGTCGGCCTTCTCGAGCACCACGACGTCAAAGCCGCGAAGGCCAAGCACACGCGCAGCCTCCAGCCCAGCCGGGCCAGAACCTACGATGACGACCTTGCGACCGTCCCCGTCCTTCTTGAGTGGGGCCAGGTCGCATTCGCGGCCAGCCTCGGGATTGACCGAACAGACCATCGGGCTGTACGGGTCCTCGTGCGCGGCCATCAGGCTCTCGATGCAGCGCATGCAGCTGATGCAGGGACGAATGAGCTTACTGCCACCCTCACGCACCTTGTTGCCCCAATCGGGATCGGCAAAGAACTGGCGCGCGGAGCCCACCATGGCCACGCCGCCGTCAATCAGGTCCATCGCCGTCTCGGGATGGCGCACCACCGAGCAGGCGATGACCGGAATGTCGACGGCGGCCGCGATGGTCTTGCCGTTGACGGACTTCCACCCCTCGTCAAATCCCACCGGCTCCCAAGCCCAGTTCATGGTCTCGTAGTTGCCGGCGCTCACGTCGATGGCGTCGGCGCCCCACGACTCGAAGAGCTTGCAGTACTCGACCGCCATGTCGAGCGTAATGCCGTCTTCGATGCCCACCATGCGCATGTATTCGTCGGCGGACAGGCGCACGATGATCGGGAAGTCGGGACTCGTGCCCTTGCGGATGCCTTCGATGATGCGACGCACGATCTCGGCACGGTTTTCGAGGCTGCCGCCAAATTCGTCATCGCGATGGTTGGTGTAGGGGCTCAGGAACTGGCAGAGCAGGTAGCCATGGGCGCAGTGCAGCTCGACGGCATCGGCACCCGACTTCCAGACGCGAATGCCGCCCTGGATGAAGTCGTCGATGACGCCCAGCACCTCGACATGTTCGAGCGCACGCGTAGGAGCGTGGGTGAGCTGGGACTCCTGACCCGAAGGGCTCACGGTCATGCCGTCCTCGCACAGCGGAGGCACGCCCTGGCAGCCAGGATGATAGATCTCGACGGCAAACTTAGCACCCGTTGCCTGCACGGCCTGTGCCATCTTGGCAAAGCTCGGAATGGCCTCGTCGTTGTCGATAAGCAGGTTGCGCGCGTCGCCTCGGCCGTGCACGCGATTGACCGAGCAGACCTCCGTTATGACGAGGCCACAGCCACCCGCGCCGCGCGCCGCGTAGAAGTCGCAGTCCCGCTGGCTCGCCTTGCCGTCCAACTCGGCATAGTAGTTGCCCATCGGCTCGAACACCAGACGGTTGGGCACCACCATCTTGTTGATGGTGACTGGCTCAAACAGCTTCTCGAACATGTCCTCTCCTTTCAATGCGAAACCCCACCCCCATTTTGAGGTTGCCGGGCGCCCCTTGCGATGCCTTGTCGGTGGCAGAAGCCAGGGCGTCGGTGCCTAACAGCAAATCGGGCGGACGGGGCCATTTGCCCGACCTATGCACGCCAAAACTATTACTTGACAACCGTATATGTACGGTATATACAGTAGATACGGGAGGACGCTCCCAGAACCAACCATGGAAGGATCCCCATGGAGATCGTGATATCCAACTCGTCGGACAAGCCCATCTACGAACAGATCGCATCGCAGGTGCGCGCCGCCATCATGTCGGGCGAGCTACGCGAGGGAGACCAGCTCCCCTCCATCCGTTCGCTCGCAACGCAGCTGCGCATAAGCGCCATCACTACCAAGCGAGCCTACTCGGACCTCGAGGTGCAGGGCTACATCCACACCGTCCCCGGAAAGGGATGCTTTGTTGCGGGAGACAACCTGGAGCTCCTGCGCGAGGAGCGCCTGAGGATGGTGGAGAGCTCGCTCGCAAAGGCGATATCCGACGCCCGCGCCGCCGGGATCGACACGCCCGAGCTGCGCGAGATGTTCGAGCTTCTACTGGAGGATGAGGAGAAATGAGCACCACCCCTACGTCGCCCGATGTCGTGGACATGAGCACCATGCCCTGCGACCTTCGCGTCGTTGAGGCAGAAAAGCGCTACGGAGACTTCACGCTGGGCCCCCTTACCATGAGCGTCCCACGCGGAACCATCGTGGGCCTGATCGGCCAGAACGGCGCTGGCAAGACCACGCTCATGAAGAGCATCATGGGCGTCACGCACCTCGAGAGCGGTCATGTCGAGCTGTTCGGACGTGATGTCTCGGGCCTCACCGACGGGGAGGTCGCCGAGCTCAAGGGGCGTATCGGCTACGTCAGCGCGGTGTGCGCCTACCCCCAGGGCATGACGGTACGCGAGGTTGCGCGCATGCACAGCCTGGCCTATCCCCAGTTTGACCAGGGCCGCTTTGAGGAGCTGGCAACTCAGATGGGGCTCCTTCCCACCTCTGCGACAAAGAAGGTCAAGGACCTCTCCCGCGGCATGGGCATGAAGCTGCAGCTCTGCTGCGCGCTCGCCGTCGGCGTCAGCCTGCTGGTCATGGACGAGCCCACCGCCGGCCTCGATCCCATCGTGCGCGAGGAGGTGCTCGACATCATCCGCACGTGGATGGAGGACGAGAGCTGCTCCGCGCTCATCTCGAGCCACATCACGAGCGACCTCGACCGCCTGGCCGACTACCTCGTGCTTATTGACAACGGCCACGTGCTCATGACCTGCGAGCGCGACGCCGTCGCCGAGATGGGCGTCGCGCGCTTGCGTTCCGCCGAGCTAGAGCGCGTGCTCGCAGACGGCTTTGTGGCGAACCCCCACGTGCTGCGCCACGACCTGAACCTCGACCTGCTCGTACCCGACCGCCTGGTGTTCAGCCGTGCGTACCCCGACTACATCTGTGATCCCGCGACCATCGACGACGTCATGGTCCTCCTCGTGAAGGGCGAGGTGAGGTAGATGAAGGCCCTCTTCTACGCTGATTGGTGCACCATCCGAGAGACGTTTGCGCGCACCGTCCTTGTGTGTGCGATTGTGGCCGTTCCTATGGTTGCCGCGAGCTACACGGACGGCTCGGACGCACCCGGCGTCTTTGCCGCGACCATAGTCACGGTGATGCCCATCTTCTACTTCATGCTTGGCCTCTTTGGTGCCGACGAGCAGGCCGGCTGGCAGGAAGTGCGCCTTGCCCTTCCCGTCACCCCCAGCAGCGTGGTGCGTGCGCGCTATGCCTTCCTCGCACTCGCTGGTTTTGGGGCCGCGCTTGTGGGAACGCTCTGCGGGCTTCTCACCAATGTGCTCTTCTCGGCATTTGCGAAGCTGATGGTTCCGCGCGGGGTGTTCACGATCGCAGCCAGCGCCCTCGGTGTGGCAGCATTTGGGCTGGCATACATGGCACTTCTCATGCCCATGGCATTCAAGATCGGCATAAGCAAGGCGCGCGTGTACTTTACGCTGCCGTTCTTCATTCCTCTGCTGCTCAACGTGCCGCCGGTGCGCGACGCATTCGCCGGCATGACAAGTCAGCTTGAGCATATGAGCGACGCGATGGGCACGCCGCTTCCGCTCCTCGCCGCAGGCTTCTTGGTGTGCGTGGCGGTCTACCTCGTGTCGATGCGCGTCTCCGAGCGCGTCTACGCCGCGCGCGACTTCTAGCGGGACGCTCCGCTGCATCGTTTCGTTCATTTTAAGCATCGCACGTAAACGGAAAGTTGCAGTTGACAGCTTCGTCCTCACACAACTGCGTCGTTTCGTTCATTTTGAGCGCCTCACATGAACGAAACGACGCAGTTGGCATAAAGGCGCTACATCGAGCCGCGATCCGTGCTGCTCGTGGAGATGCCCGTGCCTTCGCCACTCGTAGAGATCTCGTAAGCCCAGCCGTAGTCGAGGGTGAACGTGTCGCTGCCGCCAAAGCTGCACTTCCAGTAGCGGCCTTCGTCACCAAACATGTCCTCGGTGCCAAACCACGTCTCTCCATAGCCCTTGTTCATGTGGTAGGTACCGGACGGGAGCATGAAGGTCTCCTTGCCGTTCTCTGGGATGCAAATTGACATGACAAGCGTGTCGCCCTGATAGAGCTTGTAGTAGCAGTTGTCATAGCCGGAGTTGTCAATGCTGAGCTGGCAGTCGTCGCTTGAGTAGGAATCGTTGCGATACACGACGCCCGACGGGAAGCTCTGGATGCACGCCTTGGCACGTTCCTCCAAGTTGGGGAAGCCGTCATAGCCAGGGTTGACGATGGAGTTGAACCCAACATATGCGTCATAGAACTTGCCGCTGTTGAAAAGCGCCTCCGCAGCCTCGTATTCCTTCCAGGCCTCGCATTCAAGCCTGATGTTGTTGGCGTTACCGAAGGTCGTGTCGGCAAGCGTGTCCAGCTTGTCGTATGCTTCGGCCCACTTCTTTTGGCCCATGAGATCCTTGGCGTCAAGGAGCGTCAGGCCGTCTTGGCACTGGATGGCCATGTCGTCGGAGTCAAAGACACCGTTGCAGCCTTGGAAGAGCTTCATTGCCTCTTCGAGCGTCTTGCGGTCCTCCGGCTTGTCCGCGATGAGCCGCTGTGCGGTGTAGTAGGTGGAGGCGTCGCTGCAGAACTGCGCCTGCTTGCTCGCCTCGTCATCCCCGATAAGCTCGTAGGCCTTGGCCGCCTCCGTCCACTTTGCGGGGTCGGTTGACGCTGCGGCCTTCTTTGCCTCGGCATCTGCCCACTTGGAAGCCAGATCGTACTGAGAGGCAGCGTCTTTGTAGTTGCCCAGAGAGCCAAACGCATCTGCTGCCCCGGCGTAATCGCCCTGCTCGTAGAGCTCGACGGCCTTGTTGTAGTCACCTGATAGCTTGGCCTGATACCCCGTAAAGCCCAGGCCAAGTGCCGCCGCGACGGCAGCCGCAATCATCCAAGGCTTGACCTTGCGCTTTGGCGTCTCTGCCGGTGTGTCCTGCGTGGGGCCTTCCTCTGGCTGATCGGCAAAGAGGGGGATGTCCCCTTCTGCCTCGAGCCCCGCATCAAGGGGAATCGGGGTGACCTCCGTTGCCTGGACATCTGCGGAGGTGCCGGGCATGACCGTGGTCTGGGCACCCTCAACGGCCGCCTCTTCGGTCGGCGTCTCTTCGAGCGTCTCCTCCGGCGCAGACTCTTCGTCTACCGGCTCCCCGTCTGCAGGCTCCGTGTCCTCGGGTTCCTCCGTAGGCTTCTCTTCTGCAAGATCTTCGTCAGCGGCCTCTTCGTCTGCGGGTCCTTCGTCGGCGGACTCTTCGTCTGCAGAATCTTCGTCTGCAGGATCTTCGGCCACGGGCTTTTCAGCCATGAGCTCTTCCGTCAGCTCCTCCCCCGCTACCTCAAGAGTCTCCTCGGCAACTTCTTCTGCATATTCTTTTGGTGGCAGCTTAACGTTTCCCGTCATTCCAACATCAGGCAAATCAAACGAATTGATGCTCTCAGACATGTTCGGCTCCAATCCACGCAGGCAGATAACTGAGCGATGGGCGGCATCAACATGGCGCCGCAGCGAAAAACACAAGAACAAGCTCAGCTTAGTTGAATGAGCTCTGCTTCCGTATCTGCCTGTTTCACCAAATTGGACATTCGACGAGGGTTTTGACGTCAACGGTCAGATACTGCGTAAATGCACGCAGGCTGTCTCAAACGTTGCCAGTGGAGACGGAACGGCTCACCCATGCCCTCCGAGGTGCCCCAAGTCTTACCATCTGGTGCGGAACGGGTCATCCAAGCCTCTTGGGACATCCCAAACACTGCAACCTGGGGCAAAACAGGTCGCTCTAGCTTTCTGATGTGTCCCAAGTCTTACCGCCCGGTGCGGAACGGGTCACCCAAGTCTCTCGAAGCGTCCTAAATGTTGCAACCCGGTACGGAACGGGTCATGACAGGCCTCAGGTTTGTCCCAAGGCGTCACCGCCGGTGCGGAACGGGTCACAGCAGCCCCCAAATAAACCAAGAATCCTCTTGACCCTTACGCAACGTTAGGGTTTATCCTCCTAAGCGGAGGACAGCACATGGCAGACACCACCTACACACCCAAACAGCTGGCAGCTCTGAGCGGCGTGACCGTTCGGACGCTCCACCACTATGACCAGATTGGCCTGCTCGTACCAAAACGATCGGACAACGGCTACCGATCATATGACCACGAGGACGTCAAGCGCTTGCAGCAGATCCTGCTCTACCGCAGCATGGGTCTTGAGCTGGCGGAAATCAGACAGCTGATTGACGCGCCAGGCTACCAAGCGGCAACGGCGTTGCGCGATCACCTTCACATCCTGCTGGAGCGCAAGGCACAGCTCGACACATTGATAGACACGGTCAGAAAGACCGTCCAGAGCCTAGAGGGAGGACCAGAAATGAACGACGACGAGCGCTTTGAGGGACTCAAGCGAGAGGCTATCGACCAGAACGAGCGCACCCACGGCGCGGAGGTGCGCAAGCGGTTTGGCGACAAGGTCATGGACGAGGCAAACGCAAAGCTCCTGCGCATGAGCAAGGGCGAATGGACGGACATCATGGAATTGGAAGAGGCCATCAAGCAGCAGCTAAGCGCAGCCATGGCAGCGGGGGACGTCTCTGGCCCCGAGGCGCAGGAGCTGGTGCGCATGCACGCCCGCTGGCTGAGCGCTCATTGGCCCGACGGGGCCTACTCCCCCGAGGCACACAGGGGCATGGCCGACGGCTACCTTGCTGACCAGCGCTTTGTTGCCTACTACGACGGCGCATGCGGCGACGGTGCAACGCAGTTCCTGCGCGACGCCATCCACGCCAACGCATAGCGGAACACCCAACGGCATTGCCCGTTCCGCTCTGCTAGCGGATGGTAAGTCCTGCGGCCGCGAGCGCCTCGTGGAAGCTTGCGGCCGTGCGGTTGGCCACGAGCTCCTCGGGAAAGCCCAGCCCATCAAGAAGCGCGAGGGCCTTCTCAAAGCGGCCGATCTTATAGGCGATGTGCGTGTCGCTATTCACCACCACCGGACAGCCCAGGTCGCGACAGCGTTCCATGACGTGCCGCGCCCGCCTGGCTGGTTCGCGTCGCGCAAGGCTTGCCTCGTTGAGCTCCACCAAACGGTTGCGGTCGCGCGCGGCAGTGACCACTGCGTCCACGTCAAAGTCGTATTCCGTGCGGTCCACGTGCCCCAGCGTGAGCACCTTTGGCTCGTCGAGCACACGTAGGTACATCTCGGTGACCTGCTCATAAGATGCATCGCGCAGGAAGTCCTGGCCATGCACGCTCGCAACCACGTAGTCGCATTCCTTCAGCACGTCGGCGAGCAGCGTCGTGGGCCTGCTGCGCAGGTCTCCTGCAATCCCTCGGTCAACCGTTACGTCATGTCCAAAGAGGTTCCCCTCAAGGTCAACGATGTCTGCCTCGCAACCGCGCAGCACCTCGACCCCATGCCAGATGCGAGGCCAGTCATGGAGGTTGAGGAAGAACTGGTAGTCACGTATGTCAGGACCGCCCGGACGGTCAGGAAAGAGCATCGCGGAGTAGTGGTCGGTGGCCGCATAGAGTTCGAGGCCCGCATTCGCTGCGGCCTGCACGCACTCCTCGATAGTTGAGTATGCGTGTCGCGAGAAGATCGTATGGGTATGGGTGTCACAGAGTATGCGCATAGCCGTGCCTTACGTATTGCCGTTCCTTATCGCGCTCCGGCCTTGCCGCGCGCCATAAGGCCTCCTGCCAGCATCGCCAGTCCCGCCGACGCCAAGGCTGCCCACCATGCCCCGAAAGTGCCATCACCTGTCTGGGGAAGCTTCTGGCCGCGCTTGTCGGGCTTTACGGCGTGCCCATCATCCTGCACGGTAAAGTCAGTCGTTGCCAACCCGTCGTCAAACTGAGCTGTCAAGCTGTGCTTGCCCACCGAGAGCGACTCGAGATAGGCAGGCTTAATCGAGATGATAGCGCTTCCCTCCTCGGCAACAAACACCTCTGGAGAAACTGCTGCCCCATCAATCTCAATTCCGACGAAACGCCTGAATGTCTCTTCGTCGTTTGCCGAACGTTTGACGACGAACTTTGCCGGCGCGTCCGATCCCTTTGCCCACGTCTGGCCAGCGCCCTCAACGACTGCATACGTCGCAGACTCCGGCTCGTCCTCTGTCACCTCGAACTGGTTGGAATTCACCCGGAGGTAATACCCATCCTCGTCATAGCCAACCTCGCTGGGATCGTCACCATTCAGCGTGATGCTTCCCACATAGTCGTATACACTCTCGTCTTCCGCCTCCAGGGCAAACACGCTGTTTTCTGGGTCGACAAGCGAGACGTAGCATTCAAACACGTAGGTACCGGGCGTCTCGAAGGTTTCGACGTTATCCCAATCAGCGTCTATGCAGTAATACGAAGACAGGTAGTAGGGAGACCCTTCGGGTATGACGGGCTCTGCCAGTTGTTCTCCGACCTTGGGGATGGCGAAGGTTATCTGTATGTCGTCGACGACGCGCAACCACTTGGCATGTACCGTCAGGTCTTGCAGGGCAACAATCCCATCCCACGAGGCACCATCGTCACTGCGCCAGCCGCCGAACTTCCACGTGACGCCACCTTCTGTGACGGTGTTCACGAATTCCGGACCGTCCACGTATCTGAGCGAAGTGCCCTTGGCCACGCTCATCGCCTTTGGCGCCTCGCCATGACCAGCCGTGTCAAACGACACGGTCACGTCCTCGGGACTTCCGATGGTAAATGCCCATGTACCTCGGATGACGCTGGCGCCTCCAGAAGAGAAAACGTCCAGATTACCCACAGGGCCGGCACCATTGATGGTGACCTGAATGTCCTCAGGTGCCACATGTCCCACGGCTCGCAAGGTGACATCCAGATAATGGACGGAATCATTCGCGAGCGGACCTTCCTCACCCTGCCAAACTGTCCCCGCAGTCAGCCACGAGTTGCCAAGCGAGGTCACGAAGTCGCTCACGTCGCCCGGTGCCTTGTCGGAGGGGTCTCCCGCCGCGGGCACCTCGATGGAAATGTCCACGTCGTCCATGGGAACCTGAGGCGCTATGGCCCTGAGCCTGGCGATAAGCATGTCAAAGTGGTGCGAGTACACGAAGGATGACGCATTCACGGCAGTGCCGATGAGAGGCGACAGGTATCCCATCAAGTCCGCGTTGGCATCGCCCGTGCACACATATCCCGTGTCGTATGCAAAGTGGGCTATGAGCCTAAGCAGCGCGTAGAATTCCACGTCGGTCATGCTCACGTCTCCCTTTGGAGACAGATCCACCACGAGGCCGCGCAACGCCTTGGCCGCCTCCCAGTAATACGGCATCAGCTCGTCATCCGACAGCTCCCCAGCTTCCTCCTTTACCAACGCGTCGCCAAGTGCGACAAGGGGTGGAGCAATCTCGCCAATTCGATCGATCGCCGCATCCGGGGACAGCCCCTCAATGTCACCACCAAAGAGCATCCCCATCAAGCTCACGATCGTATCCTGATAGGAATAGGTGACGTCAACCTCCTCGCCAGCAGCATCAAGGAAGGCGTCTGAACGTTTTCTCGAATAGTCTGCCCTCGTAGGAACCTGCGCTTCAAGCGCAGCCAGGATGGACGCCTCCATCCCCTCGCTATTTGGGACATCGATTCCGGCTGCCTTGCTTCCGATGTTGTCGAGCTCGGAATGCAGCATCGCATCGGTCTGCTCGGTCTTCAGCTCGTGCGTCACGCCATAGACCGTCATTCCCCACAAGGGGACCCTCGTGACGATGTCATCGCTGCAGCGGTAATTGTGGATGTACGCGTACGAGCCAGCGTTTTCGATGGCATCGGCATCGACCGTCGACGGAGACTCGAACGTGTAGGCGTAGATTCCCTCATTCGTAGATCCGAGCAGGACGGGAAGTCTTGCCGCGATGAGGTTCACAAGGGCGCCACCCCTGCTCTGGCCCACAATCCAGTACTTCACCTTTCCCGTACCACCAAGGGCCGCGATATCGCCGACGACCTTGTCAGCGGCACGAGAGAAGGCAAGGTGCTCACCAGGCAGGACTCCCACCGACTCATCGTTGACGGTAAAGTTCTGCCTCCAACCCTTGAGCTTGATCTGATCGTCAAACGAGTAGCTCTGGATGGCCACGGCCACGAGCGTGTATGAGTCCGACCCGTCGTCGATCGTCTTCGTTGCCCACGTGTAGGTGCAGTCATCCGGGTCCGCACTGCCAAAGCGCTCAAACCCGACCTGCTCGAAGCCTAGGTCTTTGAGGAAGGCTGCGCCATATCCGTCAGAACCCTCCTCCACAGCCGCAGCCGTCAGTTGCATCGAGGCCAGGGCCAGGGAATCATTGCGATCCTCAGGCGCCTCGAAGAACCAGGAGTCCGACCAGGCAAAGCTGTCAGAGAGCATTTCGCCCAGCGTATAGGTCGAGTATTCCTCGAGCGAGCCAAAGCGATACGTCGCGTCACCCTCCGCACGGGCGAACGTCAGCGGGAAAGAAAGCGCCAGCAGCGCCACCAGCAAAGCTGCAAGCAGCCGCCCCATGAAGCGAAGGTTCACGAAGGAGGTCTCGTGTCTCATGTGCTGTTCCGTTTCTCGCTTTGATTCTTGAGTCACCGCAGTATGGCGTAAGGCCGTCCGTCAGAGCCCCCTATCGATACTGAGCGGCAAGCTTCTCCCACGCGGGCATGGAGTTGACGATGGTCTCGTAGCTCACGCAGTACCCAATGCGGATCCAGCCGGGGCAGCCAAAGCTGTCTGAGGGAACGGGCAGCAGGTCGAGCGCCTTGCACTTCTCAAAGAACGCTTCGGCATCGGGCTCAAGCGCCTTGACCCACAGGTAGAAGGCGCCGTCAGGCTCAACGTACTCGTAGCCAAGACGGGTAAGGCCTTCAGTCAGCGCCTCACGGTTGCGCGCATAGGCGTCCACATCGCTCGGGATGTCGACGCAGTCCATGAGGACGCGCTGGAAGATGGCGGGCGCGCAGACAAAGCCCAGCTTGCGGCCAGCGCCTGCAACGGCAAGAACAAGCTGGTCGTGCTCGGGATTGGTGGGCGGCACCAGCACCCAGCCGATGCGCTCGCCCGGCAGCGACAGACTCTTGGAATAGCTGTAGCACACGATGGTGCGGTCGTAGATTGCGGGGTTCCACGGCACCTCCGCGCCGTAGGTGATCTCGCGGTAGGGTTCGTCGGAAACCAGGTAGATGGCCGTGCCCAGCACCTCCTCGCGCTCGCGCAGAACGGCGGCAAGCGCGTTGAGCGTCTCGCGGGTGTAGACGGCGCCCACTGGGTTGTTGGGGCTGTTGATGACCACCGCCTTGGTGTGCTCATTGATGGCGGTGCGCACGGCCTCGGCATCCACCTGGAAGGTATGCTGGTCCGCCAGCACCTCAACGCACGTGGCACCGGCGGTCTCGATCCAGACCTTGTACTCCGGGAAGTACGGCGCGATGACGATGACCTCGTCGCCAGCATTGACCAGCGCATGGAAGGTGATGGATAGCGACGCGGCGGCACCACAGGTCAGGTAGAGGTCGTCAGCCGACGCGACGGGAGCGTCCCCGCACTCGGCCTGGAAGCGGCGCGTGAGCGAGGCGGCGACCGCCTCGCGCGCGGGAGCCATGCCGTTTGCCGGCGTGTAGCCATGCAGCTGCACGGGCGGCAGCTCGAGCGAGCGGGCAAGGGATTCGCGCACCGCGTCCGGAGCGGGAATGGAGGGGTTTCCCAGCGAGAAGTCAAAGACGTTCTCCTCGCCCACCTCCGCCTTGCGCGCCATGCCATAGGCAAAGATCTCGCGGATTGACGACTTAGCGGCACCGTATGCGTAGCTCTTCTCGTTGATGGCCATGTTGGCTCCTTCCATCACGTGTTGCGCGGTTGGACGTGACGCCGGCACAGAGGCGTGCGGCTCACGTTCGTTGCAATGTCAAACCTACAGCCCGTCAGGCCGAGGAGGCGTGTCGGGCTCTTCGGAGGCGCTTCCCATATGGGCGGGTGCGGGAGCTGCGGCAGGCGCCACCGCCTCCTGCTCAGCCGCCATGGCAGCCTCTGCCGCGGCGTGCGCCTCCTCAAGGAGCGCCTGCTCGTTCACGGCACGGGACTGGTCGTCCAGGGCCTCCTCGGGATGCTCCGCCACGTATTCGTCCCACTTGTCATCAAGCAGTGCGGCGACGGCGTCCCCCTCCACGGTCTCGCGTGCGAGCAGCACGCTTGCCATGGTCTGCATCTGGTCGCGACGGGCCTCGAGAACCTCGCGCGCACGGGCATGCGCCTCACGCATGATGCGCTCGACCTCGTCGTCAATGCGCTTGGAGGTCTCGGCGGAGTAGTCCTGGTGGCTCGCGTAGTCGCGCCCAAGGAAGACCTCGTGGTTGGCCTCGCCAAAGACCTGCGTCCCCAGTTCCTCGCTCATGCCGTAGCGCGTGACCATCTCGCGCGCGAGCTTGGTGGCGCGCTCGAGGTCGTTGGACGCGCCGGTGGTGATGTCGGCGCAGAAGAGCTCCTCGGCGGTGCGGCCGCCCAGCAGCACCGCAATCTGGTCGAGCATGCCATCGCGCGTCTCGAGGAAGTGGTCCTCCTCGGGAACCTGCATGGTGTAGCCGAGCGCCTGGCCTCGCGCGATGATGCTGATCTTGTGCACCGGGTCGGAGTTTTCCAGCACGTGCCCCACGAGGGCGTGACCGCTCTCGTGGAAGGCGATGGTGGTGCGCTCCTTTTCCGTGATGACGCGGCTCTTGCGCTCGGGGCCGGCCATCACGCGCTCCATGGCCTCCTCGACCTCACCCATCGAGATGGTGTTCTTGCGCCTGCGCGCCGCGAGCAGCGCCGCCTCGTTCATGAGGTTGGCCAGATCGGCGCCCGAGAAGCCCGGGGTGAGGTTTGCGACGCGCTTGTAGTCAACGCTGCCGTCAATGGGCTTGTCGACGCCATGCACGCGCAGGATCTGCTCGCGGCCCTTCACGTCGGGTCGGTCGACCGTGATGCGACGGTCAAAACGGCCAGGACGCAGAAGTGCGGGATCAAGGATGTCGGGGCGGTTGGTCGCCGCGATGAGGATGACCGTCTGGTTGTCCTCAAAGCCGTCCATCTCGACCAGCAGCTGGTTGAGGGTCTGCTCTCGCTCGTCGTGACCGCCGCCCAGGCCGGCGCCGCGCTGGCGCCCGACCGCGTCGATCTCGTCGATGAACACGATGCACGGCGCCTCCTCCTTGGCCTGTTTGAAGAGGTCGCGCACACGGCTTGCGCCCACGCCCACGAACATCTCCACAAAGTCAGAGCCCGAGATGGAGAAGAACGGCACGTTTGCCTCACCCGCAACGGCCTTGGCCAAGAGCGTCTTGCCCGTTCCCGGAGGGCCCACCAGGAGCACGCCGCGCGGGATCTTAGCGCCCATCTTCTGGTAGCGCTCGGGCTCCGTCAGGAAGTCCTTGATCTCCTGCAGCTCCTCGACCGCCTCGTCGATGCCCGCGACGTCGGAGAATCGGCGCTTGGGGCGCGTCTCCTCGTTGGTCCGAGCGCCCTCTGCGCGACCAAAGTTCATGGCGCGGCCGTTTTGCCCCTGGATCTGGTTCATGAAGTACACGAGCACCAGGACCACGATGATCGTGGGCAGGATGGTCGCGATGAGCGTCTCCCACAGCTCCGACGAGGACGTGTCGACCTTGAAGATAACCTTGGGATGGGAGGCCATGAGCTCCTGAAGGCTGTCCGCGCCCACATAGGTGCTGGAGAAGGCGCGTACCTTGCCCGTCTCGCCAACGTCTTCCTTGTCAATCCAGTAGGTGCCCTGGAGCGTTCCGTTGGAGGTCTTGTAGGTGACCTCCTTGACGCGGTTCTCTTTGACGGCGACCACAAAGTCGCTGGTCGGGATGGGGTCGGACGAGTGGGGATTCATGCCCCCAGAGACTCCGCGAACCACATAGATCACAAAGAAGAGCACGAGGGCGACCGAGATCAGCGCCTGGAGGCGGGTTGGACCACCAGGAAGGTTGGGGAAGTCAGGCCCGTTGCCCTTCTTTTCTTCGTTGTCGCTCGGACGGTTGGTATCTGACACGAGTTGGCTCCTTGCCTGCCAGCGCCTATGATGGCGCGGCTACTTGGTATACACCTCGGGCTTGAGAATGCCCACGTAGGGAAGATTGCGGTAACGCTCGGCGTAGTCCAGCCCGTAGCCGACGATGAACTCGTCGGGGACGTGCGTGCCCACATAGTTGGGCCTGACAGCGGGAACGTGGCCGGGAACGTCCTTTACCGCAAAGGCGCAGATGCTGATGGACGCACACCCGCGGTCGCTGAGCAGGTTCATGAGGTATGAGAGCGTGAGGCCCGAATCGAGGATGTCCTCGGCGATGATGACGTGGCGTCCCTCGATGTGGGTGTCGAGGTCCTTGACGATGCGAACCACACCCGAGCTCTTGACCCCGCTTCCGTAGCTCGACACGGCCATGAAGTCCACCGCGCAGAGCACGGTGATGGCGCGCATCAGATCTGCCGTAAAGACGAAGGCGCCGCGGAGCACGGCAACAACCAGCGGGTTCTTGTCCGCATAGTCACGAGAGATCTCCTCGCCAAGACGGCTAACGATCTGCTTGATGTCCTCTTCGCTGAGCAAGACGCTCTGAATGTCCTGATGCATCTCTGTGTTGGTTCCCTTCACACTCTTCGTAGCGATGACAACGGCGCTACGACGTCACAAAGGATAATTCTAGCAGCAGCTTGGACGCGGGAAGGCAACGGGCACGTTCATCTGGACGAATTCCAGCCACCCACACGACACGACCACGCGGAGAGGTCCTGACCACGGGCACAAGGGCACGATCGGCTGCCGGGACCTTCGCCTCGTTGAGAAGGTCGGAGAGCTTCTTGGACTGCCCGTGCATGCCCAGGGGGCACATGACGTCACCGGGAGCTGCCGCATCGACCCAGAGGAGCCCTCCAAGCGACGCGTCTATGCCGCACGCGGATGCGTCCAGAAGGACCGACGTCCCCTCCCACTCCTTGGAATGGGCCCGCGCAAGCTCCTCAGCACGTGAGGCGGCCGGCACCTCCACAAGGCGCGCGGTGAGCGTGCGCCCGTCGGGAAGCTCCAGCTTGCCAGGAGACACCGCACGGTCTGCCACGCCGGGAACCTCGAGCCAGCCTTCGCCCGTGGCCGCAGAGGAGACGGCGGCACGCACAAAGAGCAGGCCATATTCCACGCGGGCGTCCACGCCCATGGGAAGGGTCTGCGAGCCGTGGCCGGCCGCGACGAGCGACAGCACCGAGGCGATGTGTCGCGCCTCGAGTCGCGCCGACGGGCAGACGTTGAGCAGCGCCGACCTGACGACGCGACGCGCAATGGCAACCTCCGTGGCGCCAAGACGGTCCGCGTCGAGAGCGAGCATGCCATCGGCCTGCCGGCGCAGGAGGTCGCGGTACGCGCGCGCGGCAACCTGCGTCATGTAGGCGTCCTCGTCGGAGAGGATGTCGCACGTAGCCGCAAGGCTTGCGGTCACACGTGGGTTGCGACGCTCCACGACCGGCATCACCTCATGGCGCACATAGGCCCGCAGGTAGCGCGTGTCGTTGTTTGTCTCGTCCTCACGCCAGACGATGCCACGCATGCGCAGCATGTCGCACAGCTCCTCATGCGTGCGGTCAAGCAGCGGGCGCACGATGCGGTTGCGCCTGCGGGGAATTGACGAGAGCCCCGCAGGACCCGTCCCCCGTATGGCGTTCATGAAGAAGGTCTCTGCCCGGTCGTTGGCCGTATGGGCGGTACAGATGCGCGCTGCCGACCGTGGCGTGCCAAACTCCTCGGACAGCTCGTTTGCGAGCTGTGCCGCGGCGGAATACCGCGCCTCGCGGCCGAGGTTCTCCACGTTTGCGTCGGCGGAGCCACCCGCCTCGTGCGCCTTTGCCGCAAGCGCGGTCACGTCCACCCTCCGCACGGTGCAGGGAATGCCATAGCGCGCGGAGAGCTCGCGGACAAACTCCTCGTCCTCCTCGGCATCGATGCCTCTGAGCTGGTGATTTATGTGCAGCACGTGCAGGCGTTCGCGCGCGATGCAGGCCTGGCCGCGACCGTCGTCGATGTCGAGGCGAGACGTTGCCGCAAGCACGAGCAGCGCCGTCGAGTCGGCGCCTCCCGAGACCATGAGGACGACGGGGGCGCGCAGCTCGTCGTCCACCTGCGAGGAGGGTCGGCCAAAGCGGCTTTCGCTGGAGGCATATCTTCTGAGGACATTAGGCATGAGGCTCCTTTCGCAGGTAGTAGTGTACGACAAAGCGCCCGCACGCGTGATGCGCTACCCTAGTTGAGTTACGCCGTCTTCGAAAGGTTTGGGATGCAACCCCTCATCCATCTGCACATACTTGCCAGTGGCTCAAAAGGTAACGCAACGCTCGTCGAGGGGCCGGATGGGCTTGTGCTCGTTGACTGCGGCATCACGCGCAGGCAGCTCCTCCTGCGTGCCGGCGAGCTCGGCGTGGATGTCGGCCTCATTCGTGCCGTCATCATCACGCACGAGCATGCCGACCACGTGAGCGGGCTTCGCGTCTTTTCCAAGCGCTTTGAGGGGCCCGTCTTTGCCACCAAGGGGACCGCCGAGGCAAGGGAGGGAGTCTGCTCAAGGCCCTTTACCGTCGTGGACCACAGTGACGAGTTTGAGGTTGCGGGCATGCAGGTGCGCACCTTTCCTACCTCGCATGACGTGAACGACCCCTTTGGCCTGCGGTTTTCTGTCAAGACCGGCAAGGGGTCCGCAGAAGATCGCGTTGGGTGGTGCACCGACACCGGCTGTCTCACAGAACCGGCGCTTGAGGCGCTCCATGGATGTCGCGTACTCGGCATCGAGGCAAACCACGACGTCCGCATGCTGCGAGACGGTCCCTACCCCTCCTACCTCAAGGCGCGCGTGGGTGGCCAGCGCGGGCACCTCTCAAACGACCAGTGCGCCGAGGCGCTGCCCTCGCTGGTGACCCCCGAGACCGACACGATCGTGGCTCTGCACATTTCCGAGAACAACAACCTGCCTTCGCTTGCCAAGGCGGCAATCGTGGACGCCGTAGGAGATGGCCCTCGGGTGCTCGTTGCGGGGCAGAACCGTCCCATTACCGTTTTGTAATCGTCCTTTGGAAGGATTTCTGAAAAGCCATCCTGCTCTTTTGTAAAACAAACCCCTCCAAAGGACGATTGAAAAGGGCTCCCCGCCGGAACAAGCCCGACGGGGAGCCCTTAGCTTCTGTCAGCTGACGTTAGTCGATGGAGACCTTGGTGACGTTGACCTTCTCTTCCTGCTTGGGAACGGTGATCGTCAGGACGCCACCGTCAAGCTTTGCGGTAAGGCCTGCCGTGGCGGCATCCTTCAGGTACACGCCACGCGAGGAACTCCACTCGTGCGTCTCCTTGTGCAGGAAGTTCTTGGCCTTGTGCTCCTCGGTCTCGCGCTTGTCCACCGAGATGGACAGACGGCCCTCGTTGAGCTCCACGTCGATCTCGTCCTTGTTGACGCCCGGCAGCTCGGCAGTCACCACATAGGAGGTGCCTGCGTCCTCGACGTCCATCTTGAACGCGCCGTCAGAGGCCGCGCTCACGAGCGGGGAGGAGAGCAGCTCGTCAAACATATCGAACGGGAATGCCCTGCGAAGTGCGCGATCGTAGTTGCTGTAGGGAATGAGGCTTGCCATAGTGCATGCTCCTTTGATTGTGGGCGCCCCTGTATGTGCGCCCCCGGGTTACACCTTCATTCTTCCCGACACTCCTCTGTTTTATACAAGAAGACATACTTTTTTTGAGCTTCATAGACTCATCAAATCTAAGTCTATCAAGCTTAGATTTGATGAGCAAAAGCAATCGAAATGCTTCTATTCTGTCTCATAACGCAAATGGTTAGCGCAGCGGCCTACAGTGCTTTATCATGGTGCATATCTACGAACCTACCGCGCCCTCGGAGGTACCGATGGACGAAAACGAGCTCCTTGATGATGCCGCTCCGGCAAAGGGCCGCACGTCAAGCATGCATATTCCAGAAATCGACGTCAGTGAGGCGCTCGAGTCCACCGGAGTCAATCCCGCATTGATTCCCGAAATCGATGCCCCCCAGCAAAGTGTGCCTGCGGCTGAGGAGCCGGCCGCCCAACCCACGCCTCGCACGAGCTACGTGCGTCGCCGCGCTCCGCGACGGACGCAGGAGGCCATCGACGACCTTGCAGAGGACGACAGCCCCATCGAGTACTCGCACGAGTCAAACATCGCTGTGGGAGGCATGATCGCCGACCGCAAGTATCGTCGAGCGCGCTCCGACATCTCGCAGATCCAGAAGAACAACCGCTATGGCCAGTACCTCGAGATTCCCAAGGGGCGCAGGTCTATCTTTGCCAAGCGCGAACGCTCCCGCAGGCGCAAGTCCGCCCTCGCCGCCATCGTGGTCGTGGGCATCCTTGCCGTCGTGGCGTACCTCGTCTGGCAGATCATGCTCAGGATTTCGTTCTAAGGGCGACCGATCACCGCATCAACCGTCTCCGCCCCGCAGTGCGCGCTCTGCGGGGCGGAGATTTCTTTTCGCAGCGTTTTCGTGCCGCCTAGCTCCAGGGATCGCGCTCAAAGAGCGGCTCCCTCTCGGGCGGACGGTCCGAAAAAGGGTCGTAGCCGTCGTCGTCCTCGTTCTCGGCCCTCAGGTACGGAGAAGGCTTGGCGGGAGCGCTCGCGGCATCCTGCGCCTTAGGCTTCTTCTCGTCAGGTTGCGTGCCCATGCGGCCCTCCCAGCTAGCGCTCACCGTAGACATCGGCGCAGGCAACAAAGTCGCAGATGCCATCACCGTACGGAGCAAGATCGTAGTTTGACTTGTAGTACGACACCGGTGCGCAGGTGACCACGGCACGGTTGCCGCCACCCTCTTCGTTGATGACCAGGACCGTCCAGGCTATCCCATTCACCTCGCCGTAGGTGCAGCGGAACTTTGCCTTGTTCTTTGCCAGGTCGCTCGGCCCTTTCACGTCCACGTTGGTGCAGATGTCGGTGATGTTCGAAAGCCCGCAGCGGCTCATGAGGTCACGGGTGACGGCGTCCCTTCCCTGCTCGGTCGCGTCAAAGGACGCCAGGGACGAGGGCACCTCCCAGCGAATGCCCACAAAGGGGTGGTTTTCTGCCAGCGGGTCTCCCCCTTCGTTGCGCTCGTGGATGTAGATGTGCGAATACGGGCGGTTGCAGAAGCACAGGGTGCCGTTGGCGTCAGAGGTGTACACCGCCTCGGCCTCATCCTCGGACGACGTGAAGGCCGAGCTCAGGCTAAAGCCCTTTCCCGTGACGTAGCGCGCGATGCTCGGAGACTGCTTGCCAAAGTACTCGAGCAGGTGAAGCGGGTCGCTTGGCATCGGCTCGATGACAAAGAGGCGCACCTTTGAGTTTGGATCGGCCTTCTCGCCCGCAGCAGGCTCCGTCTTGGTCACCGTGTTGGCCTTGCCGTCGCCTTCCGAGTACGTTATCTCCACCGTGAAGCCGGCCGCCTCGACGGCTGCCTGCGCCTCGACCTTCTCCATGCCGACCACGTCGGGCACCTCGGCCTTTGATGCCACGGTCAGCGTGACCGACTGATACGACGAGAACGCCTCCCCCACCGCGGGGTTCACGGCGATGACCGTCCCCTCAGGCTCGCTTGCGGCACGCGTCTCGACCACGACGGTCTGAGCGCCAGCCTTGCTCAACAGGTCCTGTGCCTCCGCCTGTGGGAGTCCCATCACGTCGGGCATGGTGCGGCTTACCGCCACCACGATGGTCACGGTCGATCCTTCTCCAAGACGGCCTCCGCTTGCAGGGTCCTGCTCAAGCACAAAGCCGATTCCGTCGTCGGCAATGCGTGTCTTGACCTCCGGGACAAAGCCTGCCTCCTCGAGCATGGTGCGAGCACGGATCTCAGAGATGCCCGTCACGTTGGGGACGCTCTTTCCTCCCCACGCCTCCAGGCCATACGTTGCCGCCGCAAAGATGCCCGCAACCATGACGCTCACGAGCAGAAGGGCAAAGAGCGGGCGCCAGCGGCTTCGGCTGCGGCCCTCACCAGGAACGCGATACCCGCTGCCGTCCTCGTCGGAGATGTGGGGGATGGGGATCTCCCGCTCCCTGCGAGGGTTTTGGTACGCGTGGTCAAGGCGGCTGAAGTCTTGGCCATACTGCTGCCCTATGCCCGTCCCATGCTCCTCGTCGTAGCTGGGCGCCGGAAGGGGAAAGAGCATCGTCTCGTCCACGGGCGGCGTGGCGATGACGGTCTCGTCCGTCACGACGCTGGTAAGGACGGTGTCTTCGAGCAGGCCGTCCTCATGCAGCGGCTCTTCGGCAGCACCTGCCTGGGTGACGTCATCAGGGTATCTATCGGTAGCAGAATCGTTTTGGGGGGCCATAAGCTGCCCTCTTTCGCGTTTCAGGTGTGTTTGGGGCATGTGCCATTCTATCACGCCTTTCGCAAGCGTGCGAACACAGGGGCGCAGCACCAGAGGTCGTGCACGCCGTCTGCGCGTTTGCGATTCCCCGTAAGGTCCCCGCCGATGCATAATGAAGGGTGGTTACGTGCCACATAGCAACCATCCCCAACAGAAGGAGAACCCATGCTACACAAGACGCTCAAGGCCTTCCCCGAAGACTTCCTGTGGGGTGCGTCCACATCCGCCTACCAGGTGGAAGGCGCCGCCCTCACCAACGGCAAGGGCCCGTCCGTCCAGGACGTCAAGGAGCCGCCCGCAGGCACCAGCGGCTTTGAGGTCGCGGCCGACCAGTATCACCACTACAAGGAGGACGTGGCCCTGATGGCCGAGATGGGCTTCAAGACCTATCGCTTCTCCATCAGCTGGGCGCGCCTGCTGCCCAAGGGCACCGGCGAGGTCAACGAGGAAGGCGTGCAGTACTACTCCGACCTCATCGACGAGTGCCTCAAGTACGACATCCAGCCGCTCGTGACCATGTACCACTTTGACCTTCCCGCAGCCCTCGACGAGCAGGGAGGCTGGGCCAACCGCGCCACCGTGGACGCCTTCGTGGAGTTCTCCGAGCTCATGTTCAAGAGCTACGGCGATCGCGTCAAGTACTGGCTCACCATCAACGAGCAGAACATGATGACCCTGGCTGCCGGCGCCGTGCTGGGCGTCGACACCTCCGCCCCCGGTGCGCAGAAGCGCATCTACGAGATGAACCACCATATGCTGCTTGCCCAGGCCAAGGCCATGAACCTCTGCCACGAGATGCTGCCCAACGCCAAGATCGGCCCCGCGCCCAACATCGCGCTGGTGTACCCCGAGAGCTGCAAGCCCGAGGACGTGCTGGCCTCCCAGAACATGAACGCCCTGCGCAACTGGCTGTACCTGGACATGGCCGTCTTTGGCATCTACAACAACATCGCATGGAGCTACCTGGGCGAGATTGACGCCGTGCCCGAGAACATTCTGCCGGGCGACATGGAGCTCATGGCCTCCGCCAAGCCCGACTTCATCGCCTTCAACTACTACAGCACCGCCACGGTCAAGATGCCCGAGGAGGGCGCCGAGAGCACCAAGGGCGACCAGCAGCGCGGCGCCACCATCGCGGGCTTCTCGCAGGGCGTGAGCAACCCCAACTTCCAGAAGACCGAGTTTGGCTGGGAGATCGACCCAGTGGGCTTCCGCAACACGCTGCGCGAGGTCTACAGCCGCTACCACCTGCCGATCATCATCACCGAAAACGGCCTGGGTGCCTACGACAAGCTCGAGCAGGACGAGAACGGCAATGACGTCGTGCACGACCCCTACCGCATCGACTACCTGCGTGCGCACATCGAGCAGATGCGCCTTGCCATCACCGACGGCGTCGAGATGATGGGCTACTGCCCGTGGAGCGCCGTGGACCTCATCTCCACGCACGAGGGCTTCGTCAAGCGCTACGGCTTTATCTACGTCAACCGCGAGGAGTTTGACCTGCTTGACCTGCGTCGCGTTCGCAAGGACAGCTTCTTCTGGTACAAGAAGGTTATCGCCAGCAGGGGCACCGACCTGGCATAGCGAGCGACGAGCGGCATATCCTCCGGGACACCCAACGGCATCGGCCGTTCCGCTTTCTGCGGAACGGCCGATGCCGTTGGGTGTCCCAGGTTTCTCCTACTCGATGGAGTCTGCCTCGATGGGCATCTCCCCGGCGCGGGTGGCAACCAGGCGGTCATCCTCCCCCACGTCGACACGCACCGTGTCGCCCTCGCCAACCTCGCCAGCGATGATGAGGTTGGCCACGTTATCCACCACCTGGCGCTGAATGAGGCGCTTGAGCGGACGCGCGCCGTACACCGGGTCGAGGCCGTCCAAGGCCAGCGACTGCACGGCTGCGGGCGACAGCTCCAGGCTGATGCGCTCGCGGGCAAGGCGGGCACGAACGTCGGCCAGCTGGATGTCCACGATCTGCTCGATGTCGGAGAGCCCCAGCGCGTGGAAGACCACCACGTCGTCGATGCGGTTGAGGAACTCCGGCTTGAAGGCCTGACGCAGGGCGTCGTTCACCTGGCGCTGAACCTCGTCGGGGTCCTTTGCGGCATTTGCGGCGGCAATGAACTGCGACCCGACGTTGCTCGTCATGATGATGATCGTGTTCTTGAAGCTCACCACGCGGCCCTGGCCGTCGGTCAGGCGGCCGTCGTCCAGCACCTGCAGCAGGACGTTGAAGACGTCAGGATGCGCCTTTTCCATCTCGTCGAGCAGGATGACGCTGTACGGCTTGCGACGCACGGCCTCGGTCAGCTGACCGCCCTCGTCGTAGCCCACGTATCCCGGGGGCGCACCGATGAGGCGCTGCACGGAGAACTTCTCCATGTATTCGGACATGTCGATGCGCACCAGCGAGCGCTCGTCGTCAAACAGGCACTCTGCCAGCGCCTTCGCCAGCTCGGTCTTTCCCACGCCGGTCGGCCCCAGGAAGAAGAAGCTGCCGATGGGGCGGTCGGGGTCAGAGAGCCCCGCGCGGCTGCGGCGCACGGCGGCGGCCACGGCGCTCACGGCCTCGTCCTGACCAATGACGCGCTTGTGCAGCTCGTCTTCCAGGTGCTTGAGCTTCTCGATCTCGCCCTGCATCATCTTTGACACGGGCACGCCGGTCCAGGACGAGACGACCTCGGCAATCTCCTCCGAGGTGACCTCCTCCTTGAGCAGGCCTCCCTCCTCCTGCTTGGCGGTGAGGGTCTGCTCCGCCTCCTGGAACTGCCGCTGCAGGCCCGGGATGATGGAGTAGCGCAGCTCGGATGCGCGGGCAAGGTCACCGTCGCGGGTCACGCGCTCCATCTCGGTGCGCGCGTCCTCGATCTGGGCCTTCAGCTCCTGGACGCGATCGATGGCGCCCTTCTCGTTTTGCCAGTTGGCCTTCATGGCGTCAAGGCGCTCCTGCGTCTCGGCGATGCGGTTGCGCAGCGTGGCCAGGCGCTCCTTGGAAGCGTCGTCCTCCTCCTTCATGAGGGCCTGCTCCTCGATCTGCATCTGCGTGAGCTCGCGGTCGACGGCGTCGATGTCCGCGGGCATGCTGTCGAGCTCCATGCGCAGGCGGCTCGCCGCCTCGTCCACGAGGTCGATGGCCTTGTCGGGCAGGAAGCGGTCGGAGATGTAGCGGTTGGAGAGGTCGGCCGCGCTGACGAGCGCAGCGTCGGTGATGCGGACACGGTGATGCTGCTCGTAGCGCTCCTTGATGCCGCGCAGGATGGAGATGGTGTCCTCCACAGAGGGCTCCGAGACCATGACCGTCTGGAAACGACGGGCCAGGGCCGCGTCCTTCTCCACGTACTTGCGGTATTCGTCCAGCGTAGTGGCGCCGATGGCATGGAGCTCGCCACGCGCGAGGGCCGGCTTGAGGATGTTGCCCGCGTCCATGGAGCCCTCGGTGGCGCCTGCGCCCACGATGAGGTGCAGCTCGTCGATGAACAGGATCACGCGCCCGTTGGAGTTCTGGACCTCCTTGAGCACGCTCTTCAGGCGGTCCTCAAACTCGCCGCGGTACTTGGCTCCTGCGACCAGCGCGGACATGTCCAGCTCGACGATGTCCTTGTCCTTGATCGTGCTGGGCACGTCGCCCTCCACGATACGCTGGGCCAGGCCTTCGACGATGGCCGTCTTGCCCACGCCTGGCTCGCCGATAAGCACGGGGTTGTTCTTGGTGCGGCGGCTCAGCACCTGGATAGTGCGGCGGACCTCCTCCACGCGGCCAATGACCGGGTCAAGCTTGCCCTGGCGGGCGAGGTCGGTCACGTTGCGGCCATACTGCTCGAGCGCCTCAAACTGCTGCTTGCCATCCTGGCTGGTCACGCGGCTGTCGCCGCGCAGGTCGGTGTAGGCCTGGCTCACGCGCTTGCTCGTGACGCCTGCCGCGCGCAGCACGTTGCCCGCATCGCCCTTGTCGTCGGCCAATGCGCAGAGCAGGTGCTCGGAGGTGACGTAGGAGTCACCGAGCTTGGTCGCGAGCTTCTCCGCCGCATCGATGGTGCGCGAAAGCCCGCTGTCAATACCCATCTGGCTTATGTCGCCCGAGACCTTGGGTGCGCCGGCGATAAGGGCATCTGCCTGGGCCTCGATGGCCGCAGGATCGGCCCCCACGCGCTCAATGATGGCGCGGATGTTGCGCTCTCCCGAACTGAGAAGCGCCTTGAGCAGATGGATGGACTTCATCTGGCTGGCTTCGGCATCTGCCGCGATGCCCATCGCGGCCTGGAATGCCTCTTGGGCGGTCACCGCCCACTTGTCGATTCTCATGTGTGCCTCCTTATTGCCCGCCTGGGGCATGTCTGTCTGTCAAGAAGGTTTGTTCCCCGATAGAGTGGAGGCTATGCACATCTAAGTGTGTTTGTATCAGATTTTCTTAGTTAGTTTTCCTAAGGGTGAGATGAGGAGGGAGACGATGACTATCCCCCGCCCACTGCAAGCATGATACAATCAGAATATCTTCTGAAAGGAGCGCTCATGGCCCTCGTTCGAACAACTTCAGACCTGCAGCGAAACATGGGCGAGGTGTACGACATCTGCAAAGAGACTCGTGAACCTATATACGTAACGCGTAATGGCGAGACGGCACTCGTACTCATGGATGCGGGCGCCTTCGAAGAGCGAGAGGCTTTATTGAGCGACCTCGAGCACGAGCTCGCCCTCTTCAAAACGCTTATGCAGTCTGAGATCGACCGGCTTGAAGGCAAAACGTATGACTGGGATGAGATACAGCGCGAGCGCGCCGTCATGCGAGGGGCGATTGCATGACGCCGTGGGACGTCCGCGTTAGCCCCGTCGCACGGCAGAGCCTTCTTGCGCTACCAGACACAGCGTTCGGCAGAGTCTCGGATACCATTGAGCTTCTAGGGTCTTCTCCCTTTCTCGGAAGGGAGTATTACCCGTCGTACGAAGCTGCCAGGCTACCCTTCCCTTGCCGTGTTGTCTATGTCGGACACTACGGCCTCTACTACACCGCAGACAAGGAAGCGCAGGAACTATACCTGCGTTTTATTGAAGACCAACGCATGGGTCCCAAGCGGCGCTTCACGGGAAGGCTCAGGTAACTTCCAAAGGGGTGGGGCCCCTGGCGGAAGTGGCTATCCTTCAAACGGCATGTAGCGGCGCAGGCGTTCGGCGGCGGCGACGCGGTCCTCTCCGTCCAGGATGGCACGGCCGACCATGATCATCGCGGGCTCCAGGGCCAACACCTCGCGGATGTTGCTCTCGTTGATGCCCGTGTTGAGGCACAGCCCCGCATGACGCAGGTTGCGCTTGGCCACCTTGGCAAGGTCAAGCGGCTTTACCTTGGGCATGAAGCCAAAGAAGCGGTGCGTCTCCAGGTCGTAGTCATATTCGGGCAGGTATCCCGTGTGGACCGCCACGTAGTCAACACCCAGCTCGTCCACCTCGGCCGTGCGCTGCGCCACGGAACGCGCTGGCGCCGACATGTCGCACATGATCTGGCCACCATAGCCCTTGGCCTTCTCGACCATCTTCTCTATGACGGGGTTCGGTGCGGCCGAAAGGCACGTCACGATGTTGGCGCCCGCCTCAAAGCAGCGCGTGGTCACGCCGGTGCCTCCGTGGAAGACCTTGGCGTCTACGCAGATGCAGAGGTCAGGATGGGCGGCGCGGATGTCCTCGATCAGGGAGAGGCCAAACGTCACGATCTGAGGATAGCCGATTTCGATGACGTCGACATGGTCTGCAAGGAGGTCCGCAATGGCAAGGACTTCGTGGCGCTTCCCGTGGTCGATGGTCAGCTGAAGCTTCATGATTCGTTCCTCCTACAGAATCTGCATGGCAAGTGCCAGCACGATGGGCATGGTGAGCATGGAGACGATCGTCGTCCCGATGGCAAGGCCGGTGCCGTACGAGTAGTCGGCGCCGTACTTGAGCGCGAGCATGGAGGTGGCCGATGCGGCAGGTGCCGCGGCAATGATCATCATGACCATGCGCACCTCAAAGGGCACGGGCATGAGCATGAGAATGGGGATGCACGCAAGGGGCACTGCCACCAGGCGCAGGGCGATGGCCTTATACAGGCGTGTGTCGGTGACCATGAGGCCGATGTTGGACGCACCCAACGTCGCCCCCAGGATGACCATGCCCAGACCCGTGTTCATGTTGGCCATGCCCGCCACGGTGCACTGGAGCACATAGGGCATCTCGATGGGCGCAAAGAAGAGGAACATGCCAATGACCACGGCAATGAGGTTGGGGTTGGTAAGGATCTTCTTGACCGAGACCTCGCCCTTGTCGCCGCTCATGAGATAGACGCCGTAGGTCCAGAACGTGATGGTTCCCGCAACCATGGTCATGGTCACGTAGAACACGTACTCGTCGCCCAGGATGCCCTGGATGAGGGGGATGCCCACAAAGCCGGAATTGGAGAAGACCACGGCAAACTGGCCCACACGGTCAGCCCTGCCGCAGAGCACGCGCGCAATGACGACGGACACCGCAAAGATGACCAGGAAGAAGAGCATGACCCAGCCGCCTGTCAGCAGGCGCTCGGAATCGAACTCGATGGCCAGCGCCTGGATCACCACGCAGGGCGTTGCCACGTACAGCGCCAGGTTGGAGAGCTGGGCCACGCCCTTCTCGTCAATCTGGCCAATCTTGTAGAGCACCACGCCAACAGACATCATGGCCAGCATGACCAGAATCTGCTTGATGAGAATCAGAACCACGGGGCCTCCCCTGCTCCAAGTGACTCCATCATCGTAGCAGGTTGAAGGGGTGGGCGTTGGGGCATAATGAGACATAACGACCAAACGGAAGGGTTCTGGCATGGACGAAGGACCTGCAGATCGCTGGCTCAAGACCGCAAAGGCAGTGCTCAAGGAGCGGGGACCTCGCGTGACGCTGGCCCTCTTTGTCTTGGCGCTCATGGTGGGGCGCGTTGCCTGGGACATTCACGACAGCGGCTCCGAGCTCAGCTTTGACGCCATCATGAACCTCGTTACGCTGGGGATCATCGTGGTGCTGTCGCTCGGCGTGATCCACCTCTTTCGCACCAGACTCGCCGGCTACACGGCAGACGACTATGACCCTCCCTTTGGGAAGTCCCCCACCATGCCGGGATACTACGAGAGGCACTACGAGGGCAGGGACCTCAGGCCCAACGCCTTTGGCGAGATGGTGCCCGCGGGAGGCCCGGGAAATCCGTCGGAGCGCCATGAGGCGCTCAAGGGTGCGCCGCAGTTTTACTCCGCCGCAGCCGGAGCCGCCGAGATGGCCATGTCCACTCCCACGTTTCCCGGGACGACACCTGGCAACGCATCCAGCACGGTCAAGAAGTCTTCAGCACAAGGGTCAAGGAACATGGGCAGCTCTCAGCAAGGACACAAGCGCAAGGTTCGCGGGTACGTTAAGGTCGGCCGTAGGGTGGATGCGGAGGTCGAGGTTGGGCCCCTGCTCCGCGCCGACGGGACCATCCCCACCCCTGGCGAGATATACGAAGCCCTGGGCAACTATGTCATCGGCCAGGACGAGGCCCGTCGCACGCTCTCTGTGGCCGTATACAACCACTACAAGCGCGTGACGCCCGGCTGGCACGAAGATGAGGCCAACCCCGTCGAGATCGCCAAGTCAAACATCTTGCTGCTCGGCCCCACAGGCACCGGGAAGACCCTCATGGTTCAGACGCTGGCGCGCATCCTGGACGTACCCCTTGCCATCGCGGACGCGACCACGCTCACCGACGCGGGCTATGTGGGCGACGACGTGGAGCAGATCCTGGCACGTCTTGTCGCAGCAGCTGGCGGCGTGGAGAACGCCGAGACGGGAATCGTCTACATCGACGAGGTCGACAAGATCGCACGCCCCACAGGCAATGCGGGGGCCCTCGCCAGCAGCGCGGACCCATCGGGCGAAGGCGTGCAGCAGGGGCTCCTCAAGATCCTCGAGGGCTCCCTGTCCAACGTGCCGCCGCTGGGTGGGCGAACGAACCTCTTCCAAAAGAGCAGCCAGCTCGACACCACCAACGTCCTCTTCATCTGCGGAGGGGCCTTTGTGGGACTCGCCGACATCGTGCGCAAGCGCGTCTCGCAGCGAAGCGTTGGCTTTGCCATGCCCGACAGCGCACTTTCAAAGATGAGCGATGACGAGCTTCTGGCGATGGTGGAGCCGCAGGACCTCCACCGCTTTGGGCTCATACCCGAGCTGGTCGGCCGCATTCCCGTGATCACGCACACAAGCGAGCTCACGGTCGAGGACATGGTGCGGATCCTCACGGAGCCAAACGATGCGTTAGTCCGCCAATACCAGCGGCTTCTTGCCTACGACGGCGTGCAGCTTGAGTTTGACAAAGAGGCGCTGGAGGCGATTGCGCAAAAGGCCCTCTCGCGCGGGACGGGCGCACGCGGGCTGCGCTCCATCTGCGAGGGGGTCCTTAGGGACGTGATGTTTGAGGTTCCGGGGCGTGACGACGTCGAGAGGGTCGTCGTACACGCCGCTTGCGTGACGGACGGGGAAAAGCCCGAATACGTGCTGAAGTGACTCAAAGGGGTGGGACCCTTGTGAGTCATTTTGACTCACAAGGGTCCCACCCCTTTGAGTCACTCTCTATGCCTCGCCGATGCCGCTTTCCAGCAGGCCGCGCATGACCTGCTCGGGACCGCTGCCATCGTAGCGGGCGAGCGCATGGATGCGCTCCTGCATGCGGTACTCGTGCACGTCCTCCTCGAGCTGGCGCACGCGGGCGCGCAGCTCGTCAATCTCGGCCTCACGCTCGAGCATGCGCTCGCGCATGTCGAGGATGCGCACCACGCCGGCAAGGTTGATGCCCTCGTCGGTGAGCTTGCTGATGAGGTTCAGGCGCTCGATGTCGCCCTGCGAGTACAGGCGCGTGTTCCCGCGCGAGCGCCCCGGCGTGACCAGGCCCTTCTGCTCGTAGACACGCAGCGTCTGGGGATGCATGCCCGTGAGCTCAGCGGCAACGCTGATCATGTACAGGGGCTTGTCCTTGTCGCCGCTATGAGGCATGGTTCTCCACATCCTCCCGGTAGTTGCGGGTGTCCCCATCGCGCAGGGTTTCGAGCAGCTTGCGCTCGTCAGCCGTAAGGCGCGTGGGCACCTTGACACGCACGGTCACGAAGAGCGCGCCGCGCACGCCCTTGCGCTTGACGTTCGGCGCACCCAAGTCACGGAAGCGGAAGGTCTTCCCGTCCTGCGTGCCGGCCGGCACCTTCAGGCGGCAGGTGGTTCCGTCGGGCGTGGGGACCTCGACCTCGGCGCCAAGCGCGGCCTCCCACATGCTGATGGGAAGCTCCATGCGGACGTCTGCGCCGTCACGCTTGAAGACGGGATGCTCGGCCACCTTGGTGGTGATGACCAGGTCTCCCCGCTCGCCACCATTGACGCCAAACTCGCCGCGGCCGCGATAGCGCAGCTTGCCGCCATCGACGGCGCCTGCGGGAACCTTCACCGTCAGCGTCTGCTTCTCGCCGGTCGAAGGCACCGTGAAGGTAACCTTGCGCTGCGTTCCCTCAAAGGCCTCCTCGGCACTGACGTTGATGGTCAGCGTGAGGTCCCCGCCCTTGGACGGGCGGTTGCCGGTGGCACGTCCGCCTCCGGCGCCATTGAAGATCTGCGAGAAGTCAAAGCCCGAGAAGGCTCCGTCCCCGTTGCGGATGTTGTCAAAGATGTCTTGCCAGTCGCCGCCGACAGTGGTGGTGTAGCTGTAGCCACGCCCACGTCCGGAGCCGCCGAAGTCCGCGCCAGGGATGCCGCCAAAGAGCAGCAGCTGGTCGTACTCCTTGCGCTTCTTTTCGTCAGAGAGGGTCGTGTATGCCTCACTGACCTCGGCAAACTTCTTCTCGTCGCCGCCTGCGTCGGGGTGGTACTTGGCCGCCAGCTTACGGAAGGCCTTCTTGATTTCGTCTTGAGTGGCGTCGCGCTTCACGCCAAGCACGTCGTAGTAGTTCTTTCCGGCCATGAGGCAACGCCTCCTTTCAACTCAGCCAAAATCCGGAAAAGGGGGACAGGCCCCCTTGTATGGATCTTGGACTATTCCTCGGTCTTCTCGGCCTCGGGCGCGGGACGCTTGGGCCCGCCGTAGGTGACGGTCACCATAGCGGAGCGAATCACCTTGCCGCCCATGGTGTAGCCCTTCTGGTACACCTGCGCCACGGTCTCGTCAAACGTCTCGGCGTCCTCCACGCGGCCGACAGCCTGGTGCTTCAGCGGATCGAACGCCGCGCCGGCGGGGTCGATCACCTCGACGCCCTCCTTGGCAAGCACGGCGAGCATCTTGTCGTGCACGGCGTTCACACCCTCCACGAACTGCATGAGGTTCGCGTCCTCGCCGCCATTGGCCACGGCATGCTCGCTCGCACGCTCCATGTCGTCAAGCACGGGGAGCAGTCCCAAAACCAGCTTCTCCGCAGCACGCTCCTTCTCGACCAGGCGCTCGGCTGCCGTGCGCTTGCGATAGTTCTCCCAGTCTGCCTGGAGCCGCATGAGGCGATCGGTCGCCTCGGCGGCCTGCTTCTTTGCCTCCTCGACGGCACTCTCCGCCTCGGCCAGCTTCACGAGCAGGTCGCCCGTCTCCTCGCGGGCGCGCTCGGCATCGGCCTTGAGGTCCTCCTCTGCCGCCGCCTCGCCGGCGCGCTTGGCAGCCTCGACCATGGCCTCCTCGTCCAGCTCCTCGGGCTCTTCTGCCTCGGGAGCCTCCTCGGTCTCTACCTCAACCTCAGGCTCCAGGGCCTCCTGGTCGGTGTCCTTTACCTGCGGATCGTTCTCTTCGGGAGTGAAGCCCTCGCCTTCAACCTCAACGGGCACCTTCACGTCACCCTCCCTCTTTCTATAGAAGGGGCGGCCACCGTGGGCCGCCCCGTCAACACCTTGCAGTTGCTTTGGGAGACGCCCAGGCGCTAGTCGACAACCTCGTAGTCAGCGTCGACCACGTCGTCCCCACCGTCGTCGGAGGGACCGGCACCAGGGGCGGTCTGCTCCTGCTGGTCGGAGTAGACGATCTCGGCCAGCTTGTAACCCGCCTGCTGCAGCTTCTCGGAGGCAGCCTTGATGGCCTCGACGTCAGTGCCCTCAAGGGCGCTCTTGGCCTCGGCCAGGGCGGCCTCGACGTCAGCCTTGGTGTCAGCCGGCACCTTGTCGCCGAGCTCGCTCAGGGTCTGCTCGGTGGAGTAGGCAAGGCTGTCGGTCTGGTTGCGGACCTCGATCTCGTCCTTCTTGGCCTTATCCTCCTCGGCGTGAGCCTCGGCGTCCTTGACCATGCGGTCGACTTCGTCGTCAGAAAGGGCGGTGGAGCCGGAGATGGTGATCTGCTGCTGCTTGCCAGTGCCCTTGTCCTTGGCGGTGACCTTCACGATGCCGTTGGCGTCGATGTCGAAGGTGACCTCGATCTGAGGCACGCCACGACGGGCGGCAGGAATGCCGGTCAGGTTGAACTTGCCCAGGCTCTTGTTGTCGCGAGCCATCTCGCGCTCGCCCTGAAGGACGTTGATCTCGACGGAGGTCTGGTTGTCGGCCGCCGTGGAGTAGATCTCGGTCTTGGAGGTCGGGATGGTGGTGTTGCGGTCAATCATGCGGGTCATGACGCCACCCATGGTCTCGACGCCCAGCGAAAGCGGGGTCACGTCGAGCAGCAGGATGCCAGAGGCGCCTTCGGCATTGCTGAGAACGCCGCCCTGGACTGCTGCGCCGTCGGCCACGACCTCGTCCGGGTTCACGGACATGTTGGGCTGCTTGCCCGTCATGGTACGCACAAGCTCCTGAACGGCCGGCATACGAGTTGAGCCGCCGACGAGGATGACCTCGTCAACCTGAGAGATCTGCAGGCCGGCGTCGCGCAGGGCTTTGGTAACGGGGGCCTTGCAGCGGTCGAGCAGGTCGCGCGTGATGCGCTCGAACTCGGCGCGGCTCAGGTCGTACATGAGGTTGAGGGGCATGCCGTTGCTGCCCATGCCGATGAACGGCAGGCTGATGGTAGTCTGCTGAGCAACGGAGAGCTCCTTCTTGGCGTTCTCCGCAGCGTCCTTCAGGCGCTGGAGGGACATCGGGTCCTTGCGCAGGTCAACGCCGTTGTCGGCAAGGAACTTGTCGGCAAGCCAGTCAATGACCTTCTGGTCCCAGTCGTCGCCGCCCAGGTGGTTGTCGCCGTTGGTGGCGAGAACCTCAACGACGCCGTCGGCAAGGTCGAGCAGCGAGACGTCGAAGGTGCCGCCGCCCAGGTCGAAGACGAGGACCTTCTGGTCGATGTCCTTCTTGTCGAGGCCGTAGGCGAGGGCCGCGGCCGTAGGCTCGTTGACGATACGCTGGACGTTGAGGCCAGCGATCTTGCCGGCGTCCTTGGTGGCCTGACGCTGGGCGTCATTGAAGTAGGCGGGGACGGTGATGACCGCATCGGTGATGCTCTCGCCCAGATACTTCTCGGCGTCAGCCTTCATCTTGGCCAGGATCATGGCGCTGATCTGCTCGGGGGTGAAGTCCTCGCCGTCGATCTCGACGACGGCGCGGCCGCCCACGCCAGACTTGACCTTGTACGGGACGGTCTTGAGCTCGGAGCCAACCTCGTCGTAGCGACGGCCCATGAAGCGCTTGATGGAGAAGACCGTGTTGGTCGGGTTGGTGACGGCCTGGTTCTTGGCCGCCTTGCCGACGATGCGGTCGCCGTCGGAGCGGAAGCCCACGACGGACGGGGTGGTGCGGTCGCCCTCGGCGTTAACGATGATCGTGGGCTCGCCACCCTCGAAAATCGCCATCGCGGAGTTGGTGGTGCCCAGGTCGATACCGATAATCTTGCCCATGGTTGAATCCTTTCTTTTACTCCAGATCATTGGAGACTGGTTGTACGATTCAAATTGTTCCCATGCGTTTCGATTCTATACATAATCTAAGTCTCTTCACATTAGATTTTTTGAAGCACACAAACGCAAGGGCGATACGGAAGGGTCCCACCCCTTCGTATCGGTCAGGACGATAAGGAGCTAGGCGCTCTTCCACCTCTTGTGGCGTTCCTCGATGTAGCGGTAGTAGTCGTGGACGAGCGGGCGGTATCCGTACGCCCTGATGTCCTTGTAGCGGCAGCGGTAGCGCGAGTCGCCTCGCTTGCCCGTTGCCACGCGCCGAATGAGGTCCTGGCAGAGCAGGTCAATCTCGTGGAGGCTGTCGGGCCGCGTGATCACCCCAAAGAAGAAGTCGCGCCAGCACAGCTGGTGGAGGCTCTCGTCCGAGCCAAAGAAGTAGCGGTCGATTTTGCGCGCCATGGCCCGTGCGGCATCATCACACGGCATGCCTCGAAAGCGCTCGTAGCGAATGAGCTTATTGGCATAGTGCGTGAGCTTTGTCTTTGCCTTGGCGAGCGTGTTGTCGGCAACGTCCAGGTTGCCGTTGCGAATCTGGATTCCCAAAAGCTCAATGTCGCCACCGGGCTCGATGAGCTGGGTCTTGTCCGTGTTGAGCGAGATGCCCAGGCCGTCGATGATCTTGTCCATCACGGCACCGGCCTCCTCGGCCTCCTCACGCGTCCTCGTGAAGACGGCGATGTCGTCCGCGTAGCGCGAATACAGCACGCTGCGCCTCTCCATCTCGCGGTCGAGCTCCATGAGATAGACGTTGTTGAAGAAGCAGCCGATGGGAACGCCGGGAAGCCCACCCATGTCCCCCTTGACCACCTTGCCGTTGCGCAGGTATTCGCCCCTAAAGAGCAGGTACTCAAGGAAGGCGAGAAGCTTGGGGTCGCGCGGCCCCACGATCTCTTCGATCATGGGAGCAAGCTTCTCGGGCCTGATCGAATGGCCGTAATCGTGCACGTCCGCCTTGAGCGTGTAGAGGTCGCGCACGTAGTTCATGCTGGCAACGCGCGAAAAGAGGGTCGCCACGCTCTTGTTCTTGCGGAAGGAATACAGCTGGGGAGAGAAGATCGGGTCGTACTCCTGCATGCCCCACACGATGTACATCAGAAGGTTGTTCTGACGACGAGGGTAGACAAAGAGGATGCGGCGCCTGTCGGAATGGGACTTGCGCAGCATCACCTGGCGCGGCAGGGGAAAGTCAAACTTTCCGGCAGCGAGGTCCTGGAGGTCATGCGTGCATTCGTCGCTGTTGATGTAGGAGACCATCTCCTCGAGCTCCCGGGGGCTCATCTTGCGAGACTTGTGCTCCAGGAACTGCTCCTTCATGTCGGGAAGGCAGAGGCGCTCAAGAATCGAGGGCATGGTGCCGCCGGGCTCGTTGTCGACACGCTCGTCTGTCATGTTTTGGCATCCTTTCGCCCTGCCTGCCCCAACAAGGGCTACGGACATAAAAGAGACACTTCCCCCTACGAACACCTAGTACCCGTCTTGGAGAGGAAGTGTCTCGTCAGCCGTCACATTGTCGGCAGCTTGTTAGTAGAGCTTGGCCCCCGCAGGGATGGCGTCATCGACCATCAGGAGGTTGAGCGCCTCCTTGCCGTCCTCGGTGTGGAGCGCCGAGAGCAACATGCCGCAGCTCTCGATGCCCATCATCGAGCGCGGGGGAAGGTTGGTGATGGCCACCAGGCTCTTACCCACGAGCTGCTCGGGCTGGTAGTACTCCTTGATGCCCGAAAGGATGATGCGGTCGGTGCCCGTGCCGTCATCCAGCACGAACTTCAGCAGCTTCTTGCTCTTGGGAACCTCGGTGCACTCCTTGACCTTCACCACGCGGAAGTCGGACTTGCTGAACGTGCCGAAGTCCACCGTGTCGGCAAAGAGCGGCTCGATGTAGATGCCCTCCTGCGGGATGGCCGGCGCCTCCTCGGCGGTAGGCTCCTCTTTGGGCTCCTCGGGCTGCGCGTAGATGTCGCCCACCGGGGCGATGGCCTTCATGGCCTCGAGCACGCTCGCAAAGAGCTCGTCCAGCTCGATGCCGAGCATCTCGGCGCCCTGGCGGATGATGTCGCGGTCGCAACCGGCGGCGAAGCTCTTGGTCTTGAACTTCTTCTTGAGCGACTTGACCTCCATGTCGGTCACGCTCTTGGACGGGCGCATTTTGGCCACGGCCTGGATGAGACCGGAGAGCTCGTCGGTGGCGTAGAGCCACTTCTCCATGATGAGCTCGGGCTTGGGCAGCTCGTCGTTGTGCTCGCAGTTGTGCGTCTGGATGGCATGCGCCAGCGCAGGGTTGGCTCCGGCCTCCTCAAGCAGCTCGGCCGTCTTGACGGTGTGCTGGACGGCGTCCTGCCACTTCTCCCAGTCAAGGTCATGCAGCAGGCCGACCTGCCCCCAGAACTCGACGTTCTCGGGGTCCTCGCGCTCGGCGTAGTAGCGCATGAGGCCTTCGAGGGTCTCGCCGTGGGCCACGTGGAACGGGTCCTCGTTGTACTTCTTGAGCAGGTCAAGCGCCTGGTCGCGCGTGAGGCCGCTCTCCAGGCGACCGTCGGCCGGCTTTGCGGCCGCGCGCTTCTCGGGGCGCATGTGCGGGAAGAGCAGCACGTCACGGATGGACGCCTCGTCACAGAACAGCATGATCATGCGGTCGATGCCATAGCCGATGCCGCCCGCGGGAGGCATGCCGTACTCGAGCGCGCGCACGAAGTCGGCGTCGTACTCCATGGCCTCCTCGTCGCCCGCGGCCTTTGCGGCCACCTGGGCGGCAAAGCGCTCCTCCTGGTCGACGGGGTCGTTGAGCTCGGAATATGCGTTGGCGTACTCATGGCCGGCGATGATGATCTCGAAGCGGTCGGTCAGGCGCGGGTCGTCGTCCTTGCGCTTGGTGAGCGGGCTGACCTCGACGGGGTAGTCGCACACGAAGGTGGGGTTGACGATGCTCTTCTCGCCCAGCTCGTCGTAGAGCTCGAAGACGAGCTTGCCGGTACCCCACTCCTCGGCCCACTCGATGCCGTTGGCGGTGCAGAGCTCGCGCAGGCGCTCGATGGGGGTGTCCAGGTCGATCTGCTCGCCCACGCACTCGCTCGCGATCTCGGCCACGGTGGCTGAGCGCCACGGGCTGGAAAGGTCGATCTGGGCGCCCTGGTACTCGACGACGTTGCCCTTGCCCACGGCGGCTGCGCACGACTGGAAGAGCTTCTCGCTCAGCTCCTTCATGCCGTCGAGGTCGGAGTAGGCGCAGTAGGCCTCCATGGAGGTGAACTCGGGGTTGTGCGTCAGGTCCATGCCCTCGTTGCGGAACTGGCGGCCGATCTCAAAGACGCGGTCCATGCCGCCCACCACGCAGCGCTTGAGGTGCAGCTCGGTGGCGATGCGCAGGTAGCAGTCCTGGTCAAGCACGTTGAAGTGGGTGATGAAGGGCTTGGCGTTGGCACCGCCGAGCGTCTCCTGCAGGATGGGCGTCTCGACCTCGAGATAGCCCTGGTCCTCCATGAAGTGGCGAATGGAGCTGATGATGCGCGAACGGTTGACGAAGGTCTGCTTGACCTCGGGGTTCATGATGAGGTCGACGTAGCGCTGGCGGTAGCGCACCTCCTTGTCCGTCAGCCCGTGGAACTTCTCGGGCAGGGGACGCACCGACTTGGTGAGCAGCGTCAGGCTGGTGGGAGCGAGCGAGAGCTGGCCACGGCGCGTGCGGATGACGGGGCCCGTGGCGCCGATGATGTCGCCCAGGTCGAGCTGGCCGAGCAGCGCCCAGTCCGCCTCGGACAGGTTGTTGATGCGGCAGAAGAGCTGCATCTGGCCTGTGCAGTCCTCGAGCACGATGAAGGCCACCTTGCCCTGGTTGCGCAGCGCGCGGATGCGGCCCGCAAGGGAGTACACGTCCTCGGTGTCCTCCCCTGCCTCGAGGTTGGCATAGCGCTCCTCGAGCTCGGCGGCATGCGCCGTGACCTCGGACTTGATGGGATACGGGTTGATGCCCGCGTCAATGAGCGACTGCCGGCGCGCGCGGCGGACGGCGCGCTCGTCAGTTGCGGTGGTGGTCTCCTGAGCCATTCCTGTGCTCCTTTGGTATTCAAAACAAGACTCGAAGGGGATACTCCCTTTTGAGTCAGCCCGTGGACTGAGTCAAAAGGGAGTATCCCCTTCGAATCACTTATCGCTGGCTGTTAGCGGGTGATGCTGGTGATGGTGTACTCGCGGACCTTGCCCGTAGGCGTGGTGAACGAGACCTTGTCCCCAACCACGTGGCCGATCATGGCCGCCCCGGCAGGGCTCTCGTTGGAGATGCGGCGCTTGAGGGAGTCGGTCTCGGTGGTGCCGACGATGGTGAAGGACGTCTTCTTGCCCTTCTTGTCCTCAAGCTCGACGGTGGTGCCGATGGAGACGGACGGCGCACCAGCCTCGGATGCGTCCACGATCCTTGCAACGGCCAGGATCTGGCGAATCTCGTTGACGCGCGAGGCGTTCTTGGCCTGCTCCTCCTTCGCGGCGTCAAACTCCGCGTTCTCGGAGAGGTCGCCGAAGCCACGCGCCTCCTTCAGGCTCTCGACGATCTCGTCGTTATGCTCGCCCTCGCGCCACTCGAGCTCTTTGACGAGCTCCTCACGGCCTTCGGGTGTCAGGACAATCTCTTTTGCAGCCATGTGGTGCAGCCCCTCTTCTATGTGGTCACATGCAGCGAGCGCCAGGGCACCCGCACGATAAACTTGCTACTCGGACAGCTTGGCGCCGCACTTGGAGCAGAACGCGGCATCGGCAGCGTTCTTGGCACCGCACTTGGAGCAGAAGACCACGTCCTCCTCGACGTTGGTCTCCGCAGCCACGGGCTCCGCCGCAACAGGCTCGGCAGCGGCCGCGACGGTCTGCTCCTCTACCTTGGCCGCAACAGACTGCTCGGCAACCTGCTTGGGCTCGTCGCCCTCCATGCCCTCGCGCACATTCTTTACCGTCTCGCCGAGGCTCTTACCAAGCTTCGGGAGGTTCTTGGGCCCAAAGATGACGAGCGCGATGATGAGGATGACGAGAAGTTCGGGAATTCCCAGACCGAGAATCATGGAGCCCTCCAAATAGTCAGACTTGCTGTTATCCGCAAAAGGTACAAAACGGCAAACGTAAGTATAAGCCGAGAACAGGCACTTCGCATAATCTCTATCCACGGTGTCTTTTTATCGGCTTCTGGTCTATCTTTGTATTCCCCAATTTGACCGGAGCTATCTGATGAATCTCGCTTTTCTTGCATTGACGGTGCTTGGCGTGGCCATAAGCGCGACATACCTTGCCCTTCCGTGGCTTCTTTCGCTGCGCGGGGTAAAGATGTATCGTCGCGGCCCGCTGGGCACAGCCCTTGTCTTTGAGTCTCCGGACGAGGACGGCACCACGGTGAGGCTGCTCAACGTTGACGGCACGTTCCAGTCCGCGAGCTACGTCGACGACGGGCTGTGGAGCGAGCTGGTGTGCGTGTATCACCGCGAGATGGTGCGCGTGATCAACGCGATGGCTGATGCGCACGAGGTGCTCGTCATTGGTGGGGGCGGCTATTCGCTGCCCAAATACCTCGTCACGCACACAAGGTACATGCACGTTACCGTGGTCGAGATTGACCCCGCCATGACCAAGATCGCGCGCGAGCACTTCTTTCTGGATCGCGCGGAGGAGATGGCAAACGGCCGCCTGGAAATCATCCACGCCGACGGTTGGGAGTGGCTGCGCACGTCAGACCGGCGCTTTGACGTCATCATCAACGACGCCTTCAGGGGCAACAAGCCCCTGGGTAGCCTGGGTACCGAGGCGGGCGCCGAGCTGGTTGCCGAGCATCTGAGCGACAAGGGCGTGTATCTGGCAAACCTGCGGTGCCCCCTCGAAGGCAAGCGCTCCAGGCCGCTGCAGGATGTGACGCTTGCGTTTGGGCGCCGCCTTGCCCGCGTCTGGACGCTGCCCGAGCGACCCGAGACGCCACGCGAGCCAGGAAACAACGTGCTCGTCGCCTCCAACCGGTCGCTTTCGCTGTAAGGCTGACTCAAAGGGGTGGGACCCTTGTGAGTCAGTTTTGCCTTGAGCGGTTACATCAGCTCGCAGACGTTCTTGGCAAACTCGACGGGGTCGTCCACGGGCAGGCCCTCCATCAGGAGCGCCTGGTCGTAGAGCAGGCTCGCGTACAGCTTGATGCGCGCGTCGTCGCCCGCCTCCTGCGCAGCCGTGAGCTTGGCAAACACGGGGTGGCTCGCGTTGAGCTCGAGCACGCGACGGGCGCCAGGCGCCATGCCGGCATCCGGGCCCTCGCTCATGATGCGCTCCATCTCAAGCGACACGGGGCCTTCGGTGGTGATGCAGGCGGGAGCCTCGCCGGCACGGGTGGACGCGCGCACCGCCACGACCTTCTCGCCGAGCGCCTCCTTGACGGCGTCAAAGACGCTTGCGTGCTCCTCGCTGGCCTTCTCGGCCTCGGCCTTCTCCTCCTCCGTCGAGAAGTCCAGGTCGGCGGCCTGAACGTTAGTCAGCTCAACGTCGCGCTCGTCGGTGCCTGCGTGCTCGGAGTCGCCCGCAACCGCCGCCACGTGGTAGGTGCGCATGACCTGGAACATGAACTCGTCCACGTCCTGCGTGGCAAGCAGCACGTCAAAGCCGTGGTCGACGGCGTTCTTGACGACGGGCATCTTCTCCAGGCGCTCACGCGAGTCGCCCGCGGCGTAGTAGATCTTGTCCTGGCCCTCGGGCATGGCGGCAACGTACTCTGCCAGCGTCACCATCTTGCCCTCCTTGGCGGACCAGAAGATGAGCAGGTCGGCAAGGTCGCTCGCCGCGGTACCATAGCTGTTGTAGATACCAAACTTGAGGCCACGGCCAAAGTTCTCGAAGAACTTCTCGTAGGCTTCGCGGTCGTCGCGCAGCATGGCCTTGAGCTCGTCGTTGACCTTGCGCTCGACACGGCGCTCGATGGCGCGCAGCTGCGAGTTCTGCTGCAGCGTCTCGCGGCTGATGTTGAGGGTCACGTCGGGGCTGTCCACGACACCGCGCACAAAGTTGTAGTGGTCGGGCAGCAGGTCGGCGCACTTCTCCTGGATCATGACGTTGGAGGAGTACAGCGCCAGGCCCTTCTCGTAGTCCTTGCTGTAGAGGTCAAACGGTGCGCGCGAGGGGATGAACAGCAGCGCATCGTAGGAGAGGGCGCCCTCCGCGTGGAAGCTGATGGTACGCGCCGGCTTCTCCCAGTCATGGAACGTGGAGGTGTAGAACTCGTCGTAGTCGTCCTGCTCCACCTCGGAGCTGCGCTTCTTCCAGATGGGCGTCATGGAGTTGAGGGTCTCGAGCTCCTCGTAGCTCTCGTACTGCGGGGTGTAGTCGTCGCCCGCGTCCTCGGGCTTGGGCAGCTCGCGGCTCTTGGTGACCATCATCTGGACCGGATGGCGTACGTAGTTGGAGTAGCGGCGCACCAGGTCGCGCATCCCCCACTCGGAGAGGTACTTGTCGGGGCTGTCCTCGCCTTCGGCCTCGCGCAGGTAGAGCGTGACGTCGGTGCCGTGATCGTTCTCTCCGTCGCGCTCGCCGGGGGCGGCAGGAGATACCGTATAGCCCTTGATGCCGTCGCTCTCCCAGGCGTAGGCCTGATCGGAGCCAAAGGCGCGGCTCACCACGCGGACCTTCTCGGCCACCATGAAGCTGGAGTAGAAGCCCACGCCAAACTGGCCGATGATGTCGATGTCCTCGCCCTGATGCTCGGAGTTTGCCTCCTTGAAGGCCTCGGAGCCGGAGTGGGCGATGGTGCCCAGGTTCTTGTCGAGCTCGTCTGCGGTCATGCCCACGCCGTTGTCGCTCACGGTGATGGTACGCGCATCCTTGTCAAACGACAGGCGAATCGCCAGCTCGTCGTTGCCCAGCTGCACGGACGGGTCGGTCAGCGCCATGAACGACAGCTTGTCGATGGCGTCGGAGGCGTTGGAGATCAGCTCGCGCAGGAAGATTTCCTTGTTGGTGTAGATGGAGTTGATCATGAGGTCGAGGAGCTTCTTGCTCTCTGTCTTGAATTGCTTCACGGTGGGTCCTTTCTCTTGTTGCCACAAAACGTTGTACCCAGCATCCCCGACGATGATTCAGCAAAAATGATGCGACCTCACTTAGGGGTCCCACCCTTTGTGCGGTTATCATGGGACAGGATGCCTTGAGAGGAGAGCCATGCTGCGCGCAAACTACCACACGCACACCACGTTCTGCGATGGGTCGAGCACTGCTGAGGAGCAGGTCAACAAGGCTCTTGAGCTTGGGTTTGTTGCGCTGGGCTTCTCGAGCCACGTGGACCCGGGCATCCCCATGGACTGGCAGGCATACACAGCGGAGGTGCGGCGGTTACAGGAGGAGCATGCTGGGTCGCTCGACATCTTGCTGGGCGCGGAGCTGGACAACCTGTGGGACCGCTCGCATTGCCCCGGGGCGGAGTACGTGATTGGGTCCACGCACTACATCCCCGTGCCTGACGACGAGCCGCTGGCGGGCTGCGTGGACTACGAGCCCGAGATCTCGGAGCGCTGCTGCAGGGAGTACTTTGGCGGCGACTGGTACGCGATGTGTCGCGCCTACTTTGAGTTTGAGGCGCAGGTGGTCGAGCGGACACAGTGCACGTTTGTGGGCCACTTTGACCTGGTCACCCGCTTCAACGACGAGCTCCACGCCTTTGACGAGGAGGACCCACGGTATGTGGGGCCGGCACTCGAGGCGATGGAGTGCCTGGTCGCGCAGGGCGTGCCGTTCGAGATCAACTGCGGGGCGTTCAACCGGGGGCGCAAGGAGGAGCTGTATCCGCGGCGCTCTCTGCTGCGCGCGCTGCACGACTTTGGGGGCGAGATTCTCATCACGTCTGACGCACACGACGCGGCGCTTTTGAACGGCGGGTTTGACGTCGCGGTGGAGAGAGCCCTGGAATGCGGGTTCACGCACGTGAACGCGCTGCGTCATGACGTGCGCGGCGGTGTGGAGTGGCGCCAGCTGGCGCTGGACACGCTGTAATCGTCCCATCGGGCGGGACTTCCGCCGCACGGGACAATCCCTGGGGCCAAGTCGTCCCGTCAGGCGGGACTTCCGCCGCTTGGGACAATTCCTGGGGCCAAGTCGTCCCATCGGGCGGGACACACGCCACCTGAAAAATCTCTCAGTTAGCTGTGCTTTCTGTGATACGGACAGGTACCTGTGTACCTAGCGCGTATCAAGGGAAGATACCCCTTGCATGCACGTTTGAAGGAGGCAGCATGACTGACCAGACTCACCCCTCCAACAGCGCAAACAACCCCATAGAAGATTCCGTCACACAAGCCACCCCCGACAACAATCCACAGCTGCGCACGCAAAGCCAGTTCTCGCGAGAGCGCGAGAAGGACCAGCAAGACGCCCTCGACAGCCTGGACAAGACCGTCCTGCGTCCACCCGTGACGCCCGCCCCCTTTGAAGAGGCGCCTTTCACTCCCCCACAGTCGCCCACACCCACCGGGCGCAAGCGTTGGCGACTCGCCGCGGTCGCCATCGTTGCCGCCGCGCTCACCGGCGCCATCACCGTAAAGGCGCTTGCCTCTCGGCAGAGCAACGTGGGGCTCCTTGGCGTGCAGTCGGTATCGGACAAGCTGTCAACGCAGGTAGACGGACCCGTCTCGCATGATGGCGAAGCGGACGAGCAGACAGACGAAGAAACCGCAGACACCAAAGCACAACCTGAAGAGGACGTCAGGTACCAAGAGGAGACCTCCCGTGAGGAGGAATCCTCCTACCCCGACTGGGTTTATGTCAGCCCGCGCTACAACCGCAACTCCACGGGCGACGAAACCTCCAACGAAGACGACGGCTCATCGTACATCGACGGCGATCCGTACGGTCTGCGCATGGACGACCAGGGCATCTCGTATCGCTACGACGGCGGCGGGGTCTCGTACGACCATGACTCGCGCGACATCACGTACGACTATGGCGGCGGGAGCATCACCTTTGATTCCGACGCGTTGGACGAGATCGAGCGCTACCTGGAAGAGAACAGCAGTTGGGACTACTACGACTGGGGATACAGCGATAGCCGCGAAAGCGACCGTGGCCGCACCTACGACTACGGGCGCGACCACGGCTACATCGGCGGTTGGTAATTCCGGCGCCACCCGACCGAAAGGAAGACGTCCCGTCGGCCGGCGCCACGCGCATGCCTACAGGATGGCCGAGCCTCCCGTCACGATCCAGCAGGCCAGAAGTGCCGCAAGAAGCGCACCCGTCCACACGTTGCCCGTCTTGCGGTAGCAGAACGTGCACGAGATGGAGAAGAACAGCACCTGGGGCACAAACAGGATCAGGATCGACATGAACGGCCCGCCAAACGTGGAGCTCAGGTACACGTCCGCCCCCGGGCCGATGCCCATGAAGAACGGCACGTACTCGAGCGCCACGACGCACAGGATCCCGCCCGCCATGAGGAAGAAGTTCTTGAACCAGTCGAGCAGGGCCCAGCCAATGCCCTCGTGGTAGCTTGCGCCCGTGCGCTGGCCCGCCATGATCTTTGAGTTGTTGAGCAGGTAGAACAGCGCAAAGATAGGGATGTAGATGCCAAACTGCTTGGCGCGCTCCGCGTTGAAGGGCCTGAAGAACGGCCAGATGAAGCGCAGGTCAAGGTCAAACAGCCGCACGAAGCCGTAGTTGACGCCGTACACCATGCCCGCCATGATGACCGCCAGCAGCGCCGACTCGACAATCATCAGCACGGTCTGCCCGGCGCCGTTGCCCGACGTGAGGCCCGCCGCCTGCCAGTCGTAACGTTCGCCACGGCCGTGGGCCCGATGCGCGCCAATGGCCGACGTGATCACCATGATGAGGATGAGCGACAGGTACCAGCCCACAAAGCCGTTGCCCACCGTCATCTTGAAGACGTTTTCGGGAAGAGGCAGCAGCCCGTGGCCCAGCTGCGTCATGAACGGGAACGTGCCCGCCGAGCACACGATGGTGATGAGCGCCGCAAAGATCCAGCCGCCGGCGCCCTTGACCGTCGATCGGTCGGGCAGCCCCTGCTGGGCACCCCGGAAGAGCGGTGTGGCCAGAAGCAGGCTCATGAGCGGGAACATCGCCAGGAGCGTGGCCAGCATGGCGGCCAGCACCAGCCATTCCTTGATCATGGCCACCTGGTTGGTCGGATCCATGGACGTGCGCTGGCCGAGCGCCGTGCCAAACCACTCCATGGCCGTCGCCAGGCCGTGGCTGTCGTGCGTCGTCAGGCGGTGGTTGGTGATGAGCAGCTCCATGCGGCGCGCCGTGCCATCCGCAAAGGTTCCGTAGGTCTTGTCCCAGGCAGCCGCCGTGGAGGACGTGCCCAAGAACTCGTAGCGCAGCGGCGTCTTGAGCAGGCCGTCGTTCACGTTGAGCTGGTAGTCGCGGAAATAGCTGAACTCGTCGTACTTGGCCTGCAGGAGCAGCACGTTGTTGAAGTGGATCTTGTCCACGTCGTACACGGTGGGAAGCTCGCGGAAGAGCTCGCCGCACTGCAGCACGATGGCCTTGGGCTCGATGTTCTCCCCAGCCTCGTTGGTGGCACCCGAGAAGGCGGCTGCCACCGACCAGCTCGACCACGTTCCCATGGAGTGGCCCGTGAGGCCCAGCCGCGTGTCGTCCACGTACGGCAGGCTGGCGAGGAAGGTGTAGGCGTCGATGCCGCCGCAGCTGCTGTCCGTGATGGAGTTGCCCGCGTCGTCGGTGGTGTAGTGCTCGTCAAAGAAGCTGAGGTTGGAGAAGTTCATGAGGATGCGGTAGCGGATGGGACCACTGATCTGTGCGTACGTCCCGTCCGCCTCGGAGTCGTTGCCGTAGTTGACCTTGACCACGTGGTTGACGTAGCCGCGCTTGGTGAGCCCGGGCACCGTCGCGCCGTGGCCGTACTCGTCGATGGAGAGCGCCACGTATCCACGACGCGCCAGCTCGATGGCATAGGCGGCATTGGTCTCGTGGTCGTTCTGGTAACCATGGAGAAGCAGCACGCCAGGCGCCGGGTCCTGCGCCGTCGCGGTGGCAGGGATGTACAGCTTGTAGGCGATGTCGCCCGTGCTCGTCTCGATGATGCCGTCCTCTATGTTCACGCGGCCGTTGTCGTGCTGTACGCGATCAGCCACGAACATGCACGCTGTGGCAACCGCAAGGAGGACCACCAGCAGCAAGAAAGCGGTCTTAAGGTGCCTGGGACGCTTGCTTTCGAAAGCCTCAACGCTCATGTGGGTCGACATGGCGAGCTCCCTTCTCTCATGTGACTTTTAGGCTATCTCAGCTGCGAGAAGGGTGACTGCGCAGCACGCCAAACGCACGCATCCGCTCGGCATGCGCCATATGCCTGCCTAGTGTGTTCCGTGGCAGTGCGACGCCTCATGACCATGCGTGTGATCGCAGCCCATCGCAATCGTCGACTCCGTGGCCACGCAGACCAGCTTGCCGTGCCGGACGCCCTTGGTGCCCAGCAGGCGATCCGCCAGCTCGTGAATCTGGGCACTCGTCCCGCGCACCGCCAGTGTCTCCAGGCAGTTGTCGTGGTCAAGGTGCACGTGCATCGTGGATACGACCTGCCCGATGTAGTCGTGTTGGATCTCGTCCAGGCGCTCTGAGAGTCCCGACGTGTGGTGTCCGTACACCATGGTGATGCTTCCCACCACCTCCGCATCAGGAGAGGAGAGGTCGTCCTCCACCAAGTGCTCGCGGATGAGGTCGCGGATGGCCTCGGAACGGTTGGCCGCCAAACCACGACGGGCCGTGTAGGCGTCGAACTCCTCGAGCAGCGATTCGGGAACTGCCACTGAGAAGCGTACCAGGTCGCTTGCCATGTCTCTCCTTGCGCTTGCCCGCTTGGGCGGGGTACAGTGAGAACGCGTCGTGCCGACGCAGTTCAAATGTAGCGCATTTTTTGAGGGAGGCAGGCATGGCAACAGACACCATCAGCGGGTCCGCTCTCGACAACTGGCTCATGGAACCCGACTGCCCCCAGTGCGGCAGCGAAGACGTCAAGCTGCTGGAAGAGAAGCCTGACGGCTTTGGCGGTACCATAAAGGTCTGGTACTGCAACAAGTGCGGCCACACCTGGGTCGAAAAGTAGCCGCAACACGCGATACGCAGGGGTGGGACCCTTTCGTATCGCACGATACGAAAGGGTCCCACCCCTGCGTATCGCGGGCGCTTTTTCCCTTTAGAAGTTCATGCCGTTCCAGCCGAAGTTTGCCGACTCGCCGTACTTGATGTAGATGCGCGCCGGGTCGACGCCCAGCTCCCGCTGCAATGCATCGCAGATAACCGGCGTCATCTGCTGCCAGGCCGAACGGCTGACGGCCTCGCGCGCAAACACGTCAACCGTGACGTAGGCCACGGGCGCGTCGTCGGTCCCGCCGTGGTAAGAGGGCACGTTCTCGTCAAAGAGGCACATCAGCCACTGCTCGCTCTTGCCAGGGACCGCCTCGATGGCCTTGCCGTAGGTGGTCTTCAGGCTCTCGCGCGCCGCTACGGGGATGGGTGTGGACGAGTAGGTGTGAATAACGGGCATCTTGGCTCCTTTCATGTGAATGGCCTATAGGGCGAGGATAGCAAAACGGCCGCCAGGTACGCCCCGGCGGCCGTTGGTCCAGGCTTTCCGAGTCTTAAAGCCTAGATGTCAAGGGAGAGGTAGCGCTCGCCCGTGTCCGGCAGGATCGCCACGATCGTCTTGCCCGCATAGTCGCCCGTCGCATCGAGCGCAAGCGCGGCGGCAACGGCCGCGCCAGACGAGATGCCCACCAAGACGCCCAGCTCGGCGGCGAGGCGCTTCTTGATGGCCACGGCGTCGTCGGAGGCAACGGTCACGACCTTGTCGATGACGGACGCATCGTAGGTCTTGGGAACAAACCCCGCGCCGATGCCCTGGATGCGATGCTTGCCAGGTGCCCCGCCCGAAAGCACGGGGGACTCCGCGGGCTCGACTGCCACAGCCTGCACTGTTGCCTTGTGCTCCTTCAGGAAACGGCCAGCCCCAGAAACCGTTCCGCCCGTGCCGACACCAGCGACCAGCACGTCAACCGCGCCCTCGGTGGCATCCCAGATCTCGGGACCCGTAGTCTCGTAATGGGCGCGCGGGTTGGCGGGGTTCACAAACTGGCCCGCGATGATGGAGCCGGGAATTTCTGCCGCAAGCTCGTCCGCCTTGGCAACGGCGCCGCTCATGCCCTCGGCTCCTGGCGTGAGCACGATCTCTGCCCCATAGGAGGCTGCCAGGCGACGACGCTCCACGCTCATGGTGTCCGGCATGACCAAGATCATGCGATACCCACGGGCGGCGGCGAGCATTGCCAAGCCAACCCCCGTGTTTCCCGACGTGGGCTCGATGACGGTCCCGCCTGCCGAGAGGCGGCCCTCGGCCTCTGCCGCGTCAAGCATGGCTCGGGCGATACGGTCCTTGACGGAGCCGCCCGGGTTGGTCGCCTCGTACTTGCCCAGAATGCGGGCTCCGCCTGTTCCCAGTGCCGACAGGTCGACGAGCGGGGTCTTGCCAATGAGTGCCTCTACCTTGGTTGCGTACTGCATGTGTCTCTCCTTTGGTTCCTGTTTCAGCTGACTATGTCGATGCCGTAGGTTGCAATAAAAAGGCCCCTTGAGGGGCCGCGGCATGCAGCCCACCGCAGGGCTGCCGTTTGCTTTTGTCGACTTGGTCTATGCGCGACGTGCAGGCGACAGCCATGCGTTGTGGCAACACATCTGACAACACATTGCGGTCGCGAAGGTGAACACGGGCGCTCCTTAAATCCTAGTGGATGACTTGGTTATTGGTAGGATACGGCTCCGCGCGCCATGGGTCAACGGAATATTCAACCTGTAACAAAAAGCCAGCCGATACGGAAGGGTCCCACCCCTTCGTATCACGTGATACGAAGGGGTGGGACCCTTCCGTATCGGTCTCGGGTCTGGGTCATTCGGCGCCGATGGCGCGGCGCAGGGCGTGCGCGGTCGCGATCCTGGTCTCGAGCGGGTCGACCACGTTGTTCTCGTCCGCCATGCCAAAGATGCCGCGGCCCACCATGACGATCTCGGGCTTGAGCTTCATGACCTCGGAGATGTTCTCCTGGTTGATGCCCGTGCCGATGGCAAGCCCGGCGTGGATGAGATTGCGCTTGACGGCTGCCGCAAGCTCGAGCGGACGCAGCTGGAAGATGGAGCCGTGGTCGCGCTTGTGCAGGTCGTACTCGTGCTCCATGAGGTAGCCGGAGGCGATGCTCACGTAGTTCACGCCCAGGGCGTCCACCTCGGCCGTGCGCCTTCCCACCCGGCGCACGCCGTCCATGTCGCACATGATCTCGCCGCCGTATTCGCGCGCATGGCGCACCATCTGCTGAATGACGGGATCCGGCGCGTATGCCAGCACCGTCACGATGGAGGCGCCTGCCTCAAAGCAGCGGCGCGTCACGCCCGTACCGCCGTGGAACACCTTGGCATCCACGCAGATCTTGAGGTCGGGATGGGCCTCGTGCGCCTCCTTGACCACGTCCAGGCCAAAGGTGATGAGTTCGGGATAGCCGACCTCGATGATGTCAACATGGTCAGCCATCTGGTCAAACACGCGCAGCAGCTCATGGCGCTTGCCGTGGTCGATGACGAGTTGAAGCTTGCTCATGGCAATGCCTCCCTAGCTAAAGAGTTTCTTGTCGTTGCCAGACGGCACCTGGAAGAAGACGACGCCCACGAGCCCGACGCCGATCAGCGCGCACAGGAAGAGGAACATGGCAGGATATCCCGCCGCGTCTGCGATCTGGCCGCCGATGTTGTTGGAGATGATGGTGCCAAAGCTCTGGCAGGTCTTGACCAGGGCAAGGCCCGTGATCTGCTGGCGCGGGTCGACGATGGTGTTGACGACCTTCATGTTGGCCATGATGTTGATGATCGCGGGCGGATGGCGGCCGATGAACGTCGCCACGATGATGAAGGGAAGCGGCATGTTGAGGCCATAGATCACCATCTCGATGAGCACGAGCGCAAAGATGCCCAGAAGCAGCGTCTTGTTGGCGATCTTGTCCATGAACTTGTTGGAGAAGAGCAGAAGCGGGATCTCGAGGAGCGTGGCGATGGAAAGCACCGTGGACGCCGTCGAGGCCTCGAGCCCCTTGGTGGTCAGGTACACGGAGCAGAACGAGTACGCAGCACCGGTGACCGCGGCAAAGATGACCTGAAGGACCAGGTAGTACAGGAACTTCTTGTTGGTCAGGAGGTCCTTGGCGCTGACCGGCTCCCCGTCCGCCTCGATGTTTGCGGACTCCGTCTCGGCCACACGCGGGTTGGTGCCCCAGAAGCCCAGGATCGCCAGGAGCATCGCAAAGATGAAGGCGACATAGGGCGCTACAGGCGCGATGTTGTCATAGAGCAGGCCCGTGAGCTGAGTGCCCGCGGAGAAGCCGATGGAACCCCACATGCGCACGCTGCCGTAGCTGTAGGGGCTGGAGGTGGCCATGCGCTCCACGACCGGGTTGACGCCGTTCATGATGAGGTTCATGAGGGCGTAGGCCAGCACGATGATGGCAAAGTTGGGAGCGATCACAAAGAGGCCGCCCGCAAAGCAGGAGGCGCCAAAGAGCACCATGTTGACCGGACGCATGCCAAAGCGCTCGGTCAGCGAGCCGATGAACGGCTGCGTGACCATGTTGGCAAGCGACGCCGCCGAGATGAGCAGAGACACCTGGCTCGCCGAATACCCCTTGCCGATGAGGTAGACCGAGATGAGTGCACTGAACAGCGCAAACGCCAGGTCGTAGAAGAAGAATAAGATGACGTAGCTTAGGTAGCTGTTGGTGTACTTGGCAAGTAGTCGTTCCATACCTCTCCCTTCCCGCTTCCAAGGCATGATGATACATGACAACAAGCATTTTCAGGTGGGGCTAGCCCCAAACAGACTCCTGCTATGAGCCAAATACCACCGCTTCGAAGGGACGAAGTGTGCCCGTCTCGGTCGATCCGTGCGTTCCCGCGAGCAGCCCCATGCCCTCTACCAGCGACGCATCGTATGTCGCGGTCTCGTCCGAGAGGTTTGCCAACATGACGGCGACAGAATCCTCCCCTTGACGGCGATACGCATAGATCTGCTCGGAGTCGGCCAGGAGCTCCTCGTAGCTGCCCGCGACGAGCTCGTCTCGCGAGGCGCGCAGCGCGGCGAGCTTGCGATACCAGTTGAGCACAGAATCCGGGTCTGCCTCCTCCGCAGCCACGTTGACCTGCGCATAGTCCGGGTGAACCGGAAGCCACGGCGTACCGGTCGTAAAGCCGGCGTTGTCGCTCGCGTCCCACTGCATGGGCGTCCGCGCGTTGTCGCGGCTGAAGCGGTTGCAGGCAGCCAGCGCCTCCTTGGCAGAGAGACCCTCGCTGATGGCAAAGTCGTACTGGCCGTGGGACTGCACGTCGTCAAACTGATCAAGCGACGTCCACTGCGCATTGCCGTAGCCCAGCTCCTCGCCCTGATACAGGAAGGGCGTGCCGCGCTGCATCAGCAGGACCGTGCCCAGGGCCTTTGCCTTGGCGTCGAGCGGACCGCCGCAGCGGAAGTAGTTGACCGTGGAGCGCGGCTGGTCGTGGTTTTCAAAGAAAGCCGGGTACCAGCCGTTTGTTGCTGTGGCGACCTGGCTTGCCGTCAGGGCGCGCTTGAGGTCGGTCAGCTTCCACTGGGCCGGGCGGCACCAGAGCTCCGCCTCGCCCATGGGCACATGCGAGTGGCTGAACTCAAAGAGCAGGTCAAAGACGCCGTGCTTGCCGACCCACTCGCCCAGCTCATCGGGACCCACGCCGTTGGCCTCGCCCACCATGAAGATGTCGCGCCCGTCGCGCACGGCCGCCTTGAACTCGTGCAAAAAGTCGAGGATGCCCGGCGTGTTGGCCGTTGCGGCATGCACGGCCGAGAGGCCGTCCTCGCCGTCGACGGGGCCGTCCTCAAAGACGGCCGGCTTCTTGATGTAGGTAATGGCGTCGATGCGGAAGCCTCCCGCGCCCTTGTCCGCCCAGTAGTTGGCGATGTCAAAGAGGGCTTTGCGCACCTCTGGGCACTCCCAGTTGAGGTCGGGCTGCTGCGGCGCAAAGGTGTGCAGGTAGTACTGGTGGCGCTCCTCGCACCACTCCCAAGCGCTTCCGCCAAAGATGGATCGCCAGTTGGTGGGCGCGCCGCCGTCAGGACGTGCGTCACGCCAGATGTACCAGTCTGCCTTGGGGTTGTCACGGCTGCTGCGGCTCTCCACAAACCACGGGCACATCTCGGAGGTGTGGTTGAACACGAGGTCCATAACCATGCGGATGCCCTTCTCGCGACCGTGCGCAAAGAGCTCGTCCATGTCGTCCATGCTGCCAAAGGATGGGTCGATCTGGTAGTAGTCCTCGACGTCGTAGCCGTTGTCCACCATGGGGCTCTTGTAGCACGGTGTGATCCAGAGGGCGCCCACGCCCAGCGAAGCCAGGTAGTCCAGCTTGCTCGTGATGCCGGCGATGGTACCGGTGCCCTGCCCCCGCGTGTCGAGGAAGCTCTTGGGATACACCTCATAGGCGATGGTCTTCTGCCACCAGGCAAGGTCTGTGGTCTTCATGTCTCACTCCTTGACGTATGCGTATGGTATGGGCGCGATTGGTCGCGTTTGACGACGGCCCCACAACACAAAATCCTACCTTGTCAGGCAGGCAATCTTTGCTATCATATTCCCTTGCATCGGGACGTGGCGCAGTTTGGTAGCGCGCACGGTTCGGGAGCTAGGGGTCGGTAGTTCATTACCGATTCGCGGTTCCGAGAAGATGCAGGTAGACGGCTTGCATATTCTCCTTGCGGACCGGCTTGACCGGAAGTTTGACCGGGAATTGACCGGAAAAACCGAAGGTTTTGGCTCAGAAGAGCACCACTCGCCCGGTTTGCGTGAAGTCGACGGACGGTCGATGCGGATTCGCGGACGGTCGTTCGTAGGCGCCGGGATGTGCCTCCCGGAGTGGTAACATATGGCATCATCGGGACGTGGCGCAGTTTGGTAGCGCGCACGGTTCGGGACCGTGAGGCCGCTGGTTCGAATCCAGTCGTCCCGACCAGAAATCGCAGGTCAGAGGCTTATGCCTCTGGCCTTTTGTCATATTTTGACTGCTGTATGACTAGATTTTGACCAAACGTGACCTGGAATCACGTTCGGCAGGCGGTGCCATCCACAGACCGAGCGGCGTCTGGTTACGCTTTTTTCCATGCCTTGCGACACCGCCTGCATCGACCTTCCAGCCGCTCGCCGACAAAATCCACATGCCTCTAAGGCTCAACGCAGAGATTTCTCTGCAAATAGAGCATTTCCGCCCAACCTTCGCATCCTCTGCAAATGCTGTCCCTGCCGAAACCCTCTTCTGGTTTAGTGACCCCAGGGCGGGCACGCCCGGCAAAAAGCCAAGGGTAAGGGATGTGGCCGGCTGCGGACCGCCCCGCCCACAAGAGGACCGGACCGGGGAGGTGGAACATGGAGCCAGCGGAGCGCGGCGAGGGCCGCGACCCAGCCATGCGCACCACCTCGGACTACGACGGCATCGTGCTTTACGAGTGGATGTGGTCTCCAGACGGCCTCGGGCTCCCGCTCACCTCAGCCGACCTGATGATCTACTCGAAGGTGTACGCGGTATCGCACCACAGCACGGGCGCGATGACCGCCTCCCAGCCAAAGCTCGCCCAGCTCTTCGGGCTCTCGAGAGAGACCGTGAACCGCACCTTGCGCAGGCTGATCGAAGACGGACTCGTCTACGTCTGCGGGACCGTCCGGGCGAGCGGCCAGGGAGGCAGGCCCGTGAACGTCTACGCGGTCTGCCAGGCGCCGATCGAACGGGCCGTCACCGGATGCAGGTCGATGGCGGAGCAGAGCACCCTTCCGGAGGTGCGGCAACAGCCGTCGACGAATGTGACCGGATGTCACATTCCCTCCGGGGAACGTGACTCACAATCACATTCGAACGTGACCCGCGAGGCAAATGTGACCGAGCGTCACGTTCGCGAAAACGGCGCCCAGCCTGCGCAGAAGCAGACTTTTCAACAATCCCCTCTAATCCCTAAGGCTAATCCTGATCCTAAAGACGGCGGGAAAAGGCGGGAGCTCACGGAGACGGAGTTCCTCGCCTTCCGGAAGCTGCTCTCGATGAGCCTCAAGCCCGTCCAGGAGCGCTACGAGGACGAGGCGAGGGGCCTGTTCTCATCCTGCATCGACGAGGGGATCGCGCCGGAGACGCTCCTCACGGCATACGGCAGGTACTCGCGCCAGCTCATAGCGAGCAGAAACGCGGGCGGAAGGTACTTCCCCATGACCCTCACGCACTTCCTCATGCGCAACAAGGGAACCGAGGATGACCCGAAACACAACAGCTGGATAGAGGACGCCCGTGCCGAGGCGGCCGCCGCGTCCAAGGCCTCCGGCAAGGAGACCAAGATACTGCGCGACGTGGCGACCGACCTTTGGATCGCCTTCCCGCACGGGGCGGAGCCGGAATACATCCAAGGGGTAGGCCCCGGGGCGACCCGGGAGCAGGCACTCGAGGCGTGGGAGTCAAGCGCCTCCAGAAAAGAAGAACTGGGGAGGTAGGCCATGGCAAGCGACGCGGGCGACGACACCGGCAGGATGGTCGAGCAGGGGCTCGAGAGGTTCGGGACGAACATCGCGCTGGGCAGGGTCCGCGAGGTCACGAGGGACGTCGTGGGCAGGCATGCGCCTGGTGCCGACGCGAAGGCGCAGACCACGACATTCCTCGAGGTCCCCCTCGACGACACGCGCGAGCGCGACCTCGTCGCGGACGCCCTCCGCTCGAGGGGCGTCGAGTGCGAGGCGGTCGACGGGGCAACGGGCGAGCCCTGCGTCGTCATCGCGGAGAGGGACCGCGGACAGGCCATAGACGCCGCCGGGGACGCCATCCTCGCCCTCCGCGAACGCAGGGAGGATCGTGCCTCGGCCTTCGACCTCGCGGAGGAGTGCCGCGAGATGAGGGACGTCGCACGAGAGGCGAGCGGAGCCGACCTGCAGAGGGCCGTCTCCCTCGAGGAGCACACACGATGAGGCGAACACGTAACGCAAAGGGGGCGCGGGCGACGGCGGCCGCCTCGATCGTCGCCCTCTGGCTCGGAGACCGCTGGGGCATGCTCGCCGCGGGCTCGGCAGACCCGATCGGGGAGCTCTTCGGCGGCGCGCTGCGCGCCCTCCCCCACGACGTCATCGCGAGGCCGCTCGCCCTCTCGGCGGAGCCCCTTGCGGCGCTCACCGGGGCCTCCTGCCTCTGCGCGACCTGGGCCGCCTACGCCTGGGCAAGGGCGACGCGCAGGTCGCTGAGGGACGGCGAGGAGTACGGGTCCGCGCGCGAGGGCCGCCCCTCGGACGCGCTGGCGTACGGCGACCCCGGGGACCCCATGAACAACCTCGTTGTCAGCGAGCACATCCGCATCGCAATCACCCCGAACCCCCGAGTGCGCGAGCGCATCGCGAGCAGGAACGTGCTCGTCGTCGGCGGCACGGGGACCGGCAAGACCACGGGCTACGTCATGCCCAACATCATGCAGGTGGGGAGCGGCCGCGACATGGTCGTCGTCGACCCCAAGGGCACGACGCTCTCGCGCTGCGGCGCGCTGCTCGCGCGCTCGGGCGTCGACGTGCGCGCCTTCGACATGGTCGACACGTCACGCTCGGACCTCTGGAACCCGCTCGCCACCGTCAGGACCTACGACGACGTGGCCACGCTCGTCCGCTGCCTCGTCGCCAACACCAACGGCGGAAGGGAGTCGTCTGACCCCATCTGGGACAACGGCGAGGCGCTCCTCTACAAGGCGGTGCTCACCTTCATGCTCGACTGGTGCGCCCCCTCGGACATGACGATGCGGACCTTCCTCGAGCTCGTCGACATGTGCGACGCGCCCTCGGGGGAGGCGGAGTCCCGCCCGCCCCTCGACCTCCTCTTCTCCCAGATCGAGACGGGGCTCAGGCCCGTGCTCTCGGAGCCGGGCAGCCCCTCCGCCGCGGGCAGGCACGCACGCGCGCGCAGGGAGGTCAGGTGGGAGCCCACGAGGCTCCGCAGGCGCCGCGACGGGCTCGACCCGCACTCGTGGGTGGACGCCTCGGGCAGGGAGCGCCGCGGCATGCAGCCGCAGGACGACCAGGCGCTCCGCGCGTGGCGCCAGTTCAGGAGCGCGCCGGGGAGGACCCTGCAGTCCTTCGTCGTCTCCGCCCACGCGCGCCTCTCGTTCATGGACGACCCCGAGGTCACGCGCATACTCGCCGGCGAGGCGGGCGGCCGCGACGACCTCAGGCTCGACCTCCTCGGGCAGGAGCGCGACGAGCAGGGGCGCGAGGTCCGCCCAAAGGTCGTCTTCGTCATCTCGAGCGACTTCCGCGACTCCCTCAACGGGCTCCTCTCGATCCTCATGTGGCAGGCGGTCTTCCTGCCCATGGACGCCGCCGACAGGAGATGCGGCGGGGCGCTGCCGCGGCCCGTCTCGATCGTCATCGACGAGTTCGCCAACGTCGGCAAGATCCCCGCGTTCCGGCAGTGCATCTCAGTCGTGAGGTCGCGCAACGTCGACATCTCGATCATCGTGCAGTCGCTCTCGCAGGTCGAGGACGTCTACGGGCGCGAGGCGGCCGCGACCATCCGGGAGAACTGCCCGACGACCGTCGTGCTCGGGGGCGGCCGCGGCTTCGCCACGGCCGAGCAGATTTCGCGCGAGGTCGGCAAGGGCACCTACGACAGGGCGACCACCTCAAGGCGGGGCGGGGCCCTCGCGGGCGAGGTCACGAGGAGCGAGGACCGCTACGGCAGGGACGTGCTCGACCCCCACGAGGTGGCGACGCTGCCAGCGTCGCAGGCGCTCGTGCTCATCGGGGACCGGGAGGCGATACGCGACGGAAAGGCCCGCTGCTGGCGCCACCCGCTCTACGACCCTGAGTTCATGGCGGAGGGCGGCAGGGACTTCGACCTCGCCGCCTGGAGGGAGGCGGGCAGGCCCCTGGGCGATGACGCCGCGAGGTGGCTCGAGGCCACGAGGAAGTGAGGGAAGGCCGCCCCGCGCCAAGGTGCGGGCCGGGGCTCCACCCCCGGCGCCGCGGCGGGGCGGCCGCAAGCGGAAAGGGCGCAAGGGCGCCCGAGAGAAGCGTACCACGTGCGCGGATTGGAGGGCAGGGATGCTCAACGAGGTGATGCAGAAGCTGTCCGGGGGCGTCGGCTTCCTGGGGAGCGTGCTCGTCGTGATGGGGCTCGTGAACCTGGGGATGTCGCTCAGGGACGGGGCCCAGGGCGGGGGCGGCCAGCTCGCCGGCGCCATCGCGACCATCGTCGGCGGCGGCGTGATCATCGGCGCCGCGGCCTACTTCGGCTCGATCGACACGAGCTGGGCCGCATGATCAGCGTGCCCGTGCACCGGGACCTCACCAGGTACCGGGCGAAGGTCGTGGGAGGCCTCACGCTGCGTACGCTCGGCTGCGTCGCGCTCGCCGTGGGCGTGTCGGTGGCCATCGGGTGCTGGTTCTGGTTCGTCCTCGGCGTGGAGTTCGAGCGCGTGAGCTGGCTCGCATACGGGGCGTCGCTGCCGTTCTGGGCGCTGGGGTTCGTGCGCCCGCACGGCATGCCGGCGGAGGCGTGGCTGCCGCTGTGGTGGCGCCACGCCCTCGGGGCGTCGAGGCTCTCATACGACGTGAGGGAGAGGTACGGGGCGTGCGGCCTCGTGCCGGAGATAGGGAGGGAGTACCGCCATGGCAGGAGGAGGGCTTGGGAGCGCGTCCTCGGCAGGAGGCGCGGGGTCGAGGCCTGGGAGCCCGGGCGGGACGAGGGCTGAGGGCGGCCCGCTCGACCTGAGGGCGCTCTCCGAGCTCATGGGGTCGCTGCCCCAGGCGTCGGGAGGGCCCCGCATGCCCATGACGCGCTCCGAGCGCAGGGCGGCGAGGAGGGCGCTCGACCGAGACCTCGCGCGCGCGAGGCGCGCCGAGAGGGAGGCGAGGCGCGAGGCAAGGGCGGCCTGGAGGGCCGAGCGGGGCCAGTCCCGCGACGTCCTGCGCGCCCTCAGGGAGCGGGACCGCGAGCTCGCGGAGCGCAGCTCCCTCCAGCGCTCGCGCAGGCGCGCCGCGCGCGGCGTGTACGACGCCGTCGGCTTCGAGCGCATGTTCAGGGACGGCCTCTGCGAGGTCGAGCGCGGCCTCTGGTCCGAGACCGTGGAGTTCGAGGACATGAGCTACCAGTCGGCCCGCGAGGAGGACCAGCTCTCCGCGTTCGAGGGCATGTGCCGGCTGCTCGACTACTTCGACGCGGGCTCCATGGTCCAGTTCTCCGTCTCCAACGTCCCCATCCCCGAGGAGGAGGTAGGCTCGAGGCGCTTCTTCGACCCCGAGGCATGCGGCGAGAACGCGCGCCTCGCGGAGCAGTACAACAGGGTCCTCAACGACAAGATGCGCGAGGGGTGCTCCAACATCAGGCGCAGGCGGATGGTCACCTACGCGACGGCCGCCGCCAGCCCGCAGGAGGCCGCGCGGACCCTTTCGCAAATGAGGTCGTCCGTGCTGCAGTCCCTCGCCGCCGTGCGCAGCCGCGGGCACGTGCTCGACGGCCGGGAGAGGCTCGAGGCCATCAGCCAGGTGCTGAGGCCCGAGGGGCGGCTCGCCTTCGACTACGACCGCGACCTCTCCGGGCGCTCCCCTCTCACCGCGAAGGACTTCGTCTGCCCCTCCTCCCTCGACTTCAGGCCGGGCGGAGACCCGACCTGCTACCTCTCCGAGGGGACGTGGTGCCAGGTGCTCGCCATGAGGGAGTCGATGGCGTCCGAGATCGAGGACCGCGTCGTCTCCAACGCGCTCGACCTCCCCTTCCCGATGTGCGTCACGTGGCACCTGCAGCCCATAGACAAGGCGAAGGCCGAGGACATGGTGCGCAGGCAGGCGGCGTGGATCCAGAAGGAGGTCATCGACAACCAGAGGCAGGCGCTCAGGCAGGGCTACGACTACCAGATCCTGCCGCCCGAGCTCGAGGACGTGCGCGCGGAGAACGCCAAGGTCCTCGACCACCTGCGCCACCGCGGCCAGCACCTCTACTACTTCACGGGGCTCGTGTTCACCTGGGCGCCCACGCGCGAGCGCCTGCGCGACCAGGTCGTCGAGCTCGTGCGCACCATGCGCCAGCGCGGCATCGAGCTCTCCACGCTCGACCTGCGCCAGCGCGAGGGGATGAACTCCGTGCTGCCGCTCGCGCACAACCACGTCGGGGTGTCGCGCGACCTCGAGACGAGCGAGGCCGCCGTGTTCATGCCCTTCACCACCCAGGAGCTCGACCAGGAGGGCGGCGGCTACTACGGGCAGAACCGCATCTCCAGCAACCTCGTGATCTGCGACCGCAAGTCGCTCATGAGCCCGCACGGCTTCATCTGCGGGATGAGCGGCTCGGGCAAGTCCTTCGCGGTCAAGCGCGAGATAGAGAACACCATACTCATGACGCGAAGGGACCGCGTCTTCATCATGGACCCCGCAGGAGAGTACGGCCACCTGGTGCGCGCCAACCACGGCACGGAGTTCGCCTACGGGCCGGACTCCCCCACCCACACGAACCCCCTCGACGTCGCCGACGTCGAGGGCATGACCTGGCAGGCGGCGCTCGCCTGGAAGGTCGACGCGATGCTCGCGATGACGAGCGCCCTCAAGGCGGAGGGCTCGGAGGGGCTCACGCAGGAGGAGCGCTCGGTCATCACCGCGGCGGTGGAGGGAGCCTACCGCACGGTGAGGGAGCGATCCGGCCCGCTGGCCTGCCCCACGCTCGGCGACTTCGTCGCGGAGCTGCGCGCGACCGAGGAGGGGCGCGGGCGCGCCCAGGCGCTCGGCCTCGCTCTCGCCTTCGACCGCTACGTCAAGGGCCCCTTCTCGTTCCTCAACCACCAGAGCGACGCGGACATGAATGCGAGCCGCGTGGTCTCGTTCAACACGAGGGAGGTCCCCTCGGACATGCGCGTGCTCACGATGCTCGCCAACCTCGAGTGCGTGCGCAACCGCATGTACCGCAACCACGAGCTCGGCGTGGCCACGTGGCTCTACATCGACGAGGTGCAGTCGCTCTTCGGGCACCCGGCGGTCATCACCTACCTGGCGCGCCTCTGGAGGGAGGGGCGCAAGTACGGCCTCATCTGCACGGGCATGACGCAGTCCGCGTCGGCCATGAGCGTCAACGAGGAGGCGTCGGCGATCATGGAGCAGTCGGGCTTCCTCCTGCTGCTCAGGCAGTCCGACGCCGACCGCAGGTTCTGGGTCGAGTCGAGGGGGCTCTCCGAGCGCGAGGCATCCTACATCGACGACACGTGCAGGCCCGGCCAGGGGCTGCTCATAGCCGACGCCGCGCGCGTCCCCGTGACCGACGACTTCCCGAGGGGAAACGACCTCTACGAGATGTTCGACACGAGCCCGCGCGACGCCGAGAGGGGCGGCGGCGATGGCCGCTAGCCTCGCGAGGCACGTCGGCGACGCCGAGCGTGCGGCCTCGATGGCGAGCACGGCCTCCGACGCGTCGACGCGCATCAGGTCCTGGGCGCACGGCGAGGGGGCGAGGCGGGCGGCGGCCCTCTCCGTCCTTGGCCACGCGGCCCCGGACGACGCCCACGACGACGGGTCCTCGGCCCCCGTGCGCTCGTCGCGCGCCGTTGGCGCCGCCGCGCGGGCGCGCAGGCTCGCGGACCGGGCCAGGGGCGGCGCGGCCACCGGGAACGCGGGCGCGCAGGACGCCGCCGCGGCGCGACCCGGGGGCACACGCCAACGCACCCTCGCCAACCGCGCCAACGCACCTTCGCCAATCGCACCAACAGACATGCGCCAAGCGCACCAACGCGCCTTCTCCAACCTGACCAACGAACCCGCGCCAGGAAGGACGCCCAACGCGTCGCCCTCCCCCGCCGCCGCAGCCGTGAACGGGGACCATGGAAGGCCACCGGCGCACGGCATCGCCGCGACGCAGGCGCACGCCAACCAGGAGGCGGCGAGGGCGTCGCTCCTCGGGACGCCAGGCGCGCCGCAGGCCCCCGCCATTCCGAGGAGGCCCGCGGCGCCGGCGGCGGCCGTCGCCGCCGCGAAGGGCGCGGAGGGCGGCACGCCGGCACTCGTCGCCGCGATGGCCGCGACGCCAGCCGCGGCCGCCCTCGCCCTGCTCCTGCTCGTGGCCCTCGTCGTCGCCCCCGTCGCGGGGATAGCGCGCCCGACGGTCGACCCCGCGTGGCTCGCGGGTCTGCCGCCCTACGTCACGTCCGAGATGCTCCTGGCCGCCGTCGAGTGCCAGGAGGAGTTCGGCCACCCGGCCGGCTGCACCATAGCCCAGGTAATCGTCGAGTCGGGGTGCGGGGACGAGCTCTCCTCCCTCGCCGAGGACGACCACAACCTCTTCGGCATCAAGTGGGTGCCCGACGAGGACGGCGCCGAGGGCGTCACCGGGCACAGCGAGTGGGCGACCGGCGAGGAGGCCGCGGACGGCACGGCGTACACCACCAGGGCCTCGTTCACCACCTTCGAGTCGGACGCGGCCTGCATCCGCTTCAGGAGCTCCTGGTTCCTGCAGCTCTCGAACTACCGGAACAACGCCACCATCAGGCAGGCCATCGAGGCGAGGGACTCCGACCTCATGGCCGACGGGCTCGCCGACGCGGGATGGGCGACCAGTCACACCTACGCGGAGGCGCTGCGCTCCGTCATCGCCGCGTACGACCTCAAGAGGCTCGACCGGGCGACGCCGGAGTCGCTCTCCGCGGCATCGACCGTCACCGGCGCGATCGCGGACGGCAGCCTCTCGGCGAGGCAGGCGGCGGTCGTCTCCGCGTGCTCGTGGGTCCCGAGCCCCGGCGCGGGCTTCTGCGCCGCGTGGGTGTCGGACGTGTTCGAGGCGGCGGGCATGGGCTACCCGGGCGGCGACGCGCGCGACTACTACTGGTGGTGGTGCACGTCCTCGGACCTCTCCGAGCTCAGGCCGGGGATGGTCGTCGCCGTCTCGACGTACCCCACCTCCGGGCTGGGGGCGACCTACGGGCACGTGGGCATCTACGTCGGCGGGGGCATGGTTGCGGAGAACGTCGGCGCCATACAGCGGACGCCGATAGAGACGTGGATCGGGTGGTACTCGGGATCCGTCACCCCCAGGTGGGGGTGGGTCTACGGAACGGACCTGTCCAAGTAAGGAGGCACACATGGAGGAGAACGGAAGGGCGCTCGCCCTCATCATAGCCGGCACGCTCGCCGCGACGCTCGCGGGGGTCGCGGGCACCAGCGTGGCGATGAGGGCTCTCCACCGTCCGCGGGCCGCCGTCGCCACGGAGGAGGCGAGGCCAGGCGACAGCCCAGGCCAAGCCGAGGGCGGGCAGGCAGAGGAGGAGCCCGCCATCCCCGAGACGGGCAGACAGCCCACGCCCATAAAGGCGAAGGCTGGCGACACGCTCGAGCTGGGAGGCAGCACCTGGGAGCTCCACGTGGACGTCACGTACGACGCCGAGGAGCTCGAGCTCGCCACGCGCCAGCTGGCCTCCACGCTCGCAAAGCTCCCCGAGGGGCACCGCGAGGTGCACGTGCGCGGGTTCCGGGAGGACGCCGAGAGGTGGGCCTACGCCGTATCGGCAGGCGACGGGGACGCCGTCAGGGCGGTCGTCTCCGCACCGAGGGCGGTCGTGGCGGCGCCCGGCGTGACCGAGGCGAACGCCTCCTCGTGGCAGGCCATCGTCGACGCCTCGGCCAAGGGGAAGGGGACAGGGCGATGAGGCGCGGCAGGGCCTGGCTCGCCGCCGCCTCAGCCATGGCGGTTCTCGCGCTGGCGCCGACGACGGCCCTCGCGAACCCCTTCACCGACATAGCCGACTCGCTCAACGACTGGCTCGTAGCGTCGCTGCTCGCGCCCATCATCGACGGCCTCTTCCAGGGCACCGCCGCGCTCGTCTCCCAGGTCAACGCAACGACCCTCCTCACGTCATCCTTCCGCTCCCTCTTCGGGCAGGGAACGGCGCTCTTCGGGCTCGCAGAGTCCGCGCGCAACGGCGTGGTCGCCCCGATAGCCCACTCGCTCCTCGCCCTCGCCATGCTCGTCCAGCTCGTGCGCGTGTCGGAGCGCGTGGACGGCAGCGCCGCCATGCCGGCCGTGAGGGAGGTCGTGGAGCTCGCGGCGTTCTTCACGGTGTTCTCGTGGCTCATCAACAACTCCGGTGGGCTCTGCGAGGCCGCCTTCGACGACCTCTCTCGGATAAGCGGCTACCTCTCCGGCGGGGAGGCCGTCGCCACGCTGGAACCCAACAGCGTCAGCGACTCGTCCCTCAAGGACCTCGCGGCCATAGGGCCTCTGCTGGTCACGAGCCTGCTCGTGTACGTCGCTGCGCTCTTCGCGCAGCTCTTCACCCAGCTCATGGTCTACGCGAGAGCGATCCAGCTCTACGCGTACTTCATGCTCTCCCCCATCCCCTTCGCGCTCATGGGCTTCGAGGGCACGAGGCACATGGGGGTCAACTTCTGCAGGAACTTCGTGTCGCTCTGCCTCGCGGGGACGGTGATGATGTTCGTCCTCACCGCTTTCCCCATGCTCGTCAACATGGTCGCCGCCGACATCACCCAGGCGTCCGACCCCTCGGACCTCGCGATGTGGCTCGTGTGGCCCGCCAAGCTCCTGACCGTCTGCCTGCTGCTCGTGATCTCGCTCGCAAGGAGCGGCTCGTGGGCGCGCGACGTCCTCGGGGGCTAGACATGGCCTCGAGGGGACGCCCGCCACCAGGGCACGGGCCACGGAACACGAAGGCGCCCGGTGCCGCTCCACCGGCCCGGGCGCAAGAACAAGCGGAAAGGACACATGATGAAGGAAACGATGGGCGCCGCCGCGGGCGGCGCCGTGAGGCGCATGGCGGCGGCCATGCGGAGAAAGGCGCCGGCCGTGTCGAGGCGACTCGTCGCGGCGCTCCTGAGCGCCGCGCTCGCCTTCGGGCAGCTGCTCGGGATGGCGCCCAAGGTGACATACGCCGCCAGCGGCTACGACCCGAGGACCGTGACGATGGACGGCGGGTACATCTCCCGCCACGCGCTCGACGGGCAGGAGGCGTACTGCTGCAACTCCTACCTCAGCTCCCCGCCGAACGGCACGGTGGTCTCGAGCTGGCACAGCGGGCCCCTCATGCTCGACTACGTCCTCTACCACTCGCAGGGCGGCGCCGAGGCGCGCTGGGGCTGGGAGCCCACGCGCTACGCGGTGTGGGCGATCATGGAGGGCGACCTCAGCTACCTGACCACCTACGGCTCCGGCGAGGCCATGCCGGCATGGTTCTCGGCGCAGGTCACCGAGGAGTACAACGCGGCCAAGGCCTGGGCGGACGCGGGCGGCGTCGGCCCCGAGCGCGGCTGCTCGCGCGTCTACGACCCGCCGTCGGGCGCGTACCAGCCGCTGTGCGTCTACGAGCCGGTGCTCGGCTACATAGAGCTCCAGAAGGCGTCCGACGGCACGGTGCCCACCGAGGGCAACGCGTCGTACTCGCTGGAGGGGGCGGAGGTGGGCGTCTACTCCGACGAGGCGTGCACCGAGCTCGTCGACACCATCGTCACCGGCGCGGACGGGCGCGGGAAGTCCGTGGCCCTCTCGCCCAGGACCTACTGGCTGCGCGAGGACGCGGCCCCCAGGGGGTACGCCGTGCGCGAGGGGGCCGTCACCGTGTCGGTGACGGCGGGTGCCACCGCCCAGGCGGAGCTGGCCGAGACGCCGCAGTCGAACCCGCTCGGGGTCGTCGTCGCGAAGGTCGACTCCGAGGTGGGGGGCACGGCCCAGGGCGACGCCACGCTCGGGGGCGCCGAGTTCAGGGTCGAGTGGTACGCCTCAACGGAGGCCGAGGGAGAGCCCGCCCGCACGTGGGTGCTGCGCACCGGGGAGGACGGCCGGGCCACACTCGACGAGGGGCACCTCGTCTCCGGCGACGGGCTGTTCCTGGACTCGAGGGGCAACCCTACGGTCCCGCTCGGCACGGTCGTAGTGACCGAGACAAAGGCCCCGGAGGGCTACCTCCTCACCGACACGTCGGCCCACGTCGTTAGGGTGACGCCGGAGGGGTCGGCGGAGCCCGTCGCGACCTACGTGGCGCCGGAGGCCCCCGACGACGTGGTCCGCGGCGGCATGTCGCTCGCCAAGCGCGACCTCGAGCTCGACGGGACGGTCCCCCAGGGCGACGCCTCGCTCGACGCCACCTACACCATCTACAACAGGAGCGCCGCGGCCGTGGTCGTGGGCGGGGCGACGTTCGCCCCCGGCGAGGCCGTGTGGGCCGGCACCGCGGACCCGGACGACGGCTCGCTCGCGACGCCTGCGGACCTGCTGCCCTACGGCACCTACGAGGTGCGCGAGACCGAGCCCGCCACGGGCTACCTCCCGGACGAGGCCTGGTCCTTCGCCTTCGAGGTCCGCGAGGACGGGGAGGTCTACAGCCCCGGCGAGGGCCAGCACAACTCCGACCAGGTCATAAGGGGCGGCCTCGACGTCGCCAAGCAGGACCGCGAGACGCTGCGCTTCCGCCCGCTGGGAGGGGCGACCCTCGAGGGCGCCGAGCTCACCGTCTACAACGCGAGCGGGCGCGCCGTGCTCGTGGGCGGACAGCTCGTGCAGCCGGGCGACGCGTGCCTCACGCTCGCCACGGACGCAGACGGCCTCGCCTTCGTGGCGTCGGACGGCCTGCCCTACGGCACCTACGTGGTCCGGGAGACCAAGGCGCCGACTGGGTACCTCCTCAACGAGGGGTGGTCGCGCACCTTCGAGGTCCGCGAGGACGGGTCCGTGGCGCTGCTCAGCAGCACCGTCGACGCCGTGCCTGACCAGGTCATCCGCGGTGACCTCAGGCTCGTCAAGGTCGACGGGCTCGACATGGGGCGCCTCTCGGGCGTGCCCTTCGCCGTGACGTCGAGGACGACCGGTGAGTCGCACGTCCTGGTGACCGACGCGAACGGCCAGATCGACACCTCCAGCTCCTGGAACCCGCACTCCCGGCGCACCAACGCCAACGACGCTGCGGTCTCCGCAGACGGGACGGTCGACGAGTCCGCGCTCGACCCCGACGCGGGCGTGTGGTTCACCGGCGCGACCGACGTCACCACGGAGCCCGACGACTCGCTCGGCGCCCTCCCCTACGACACCTACGAGGTGCGCGAGCTGCGCGTGTCCGCCAACGAGGGGCTCTCCCTCGTCACCTTCGAGGTCGCCGTCACCCGCCACGGCGTGGCCGTCGACGGCGGCACCGTGGACGACAACCCCGGCCCGCGCATCGGGACCACGCTGACCGACGGTGACGGGGAGCACGAGGCCCTGGCGTCGGGGCCCGTCGAGCTCGTCGACGCCGTGGCCTACGAGAACCTGGTGCCCGGCACGGAGTACGAGCTTACCGGCACGCTCATGGACGCCGAGACAGGCGAGCCCGTGACGGACGCGGAAGGCAACCCCGTGACCGCGGCGTCAAGGCTCGTCCCCGCGCTGTCGACCGGGGTGGCGCAGGTGGCCTTCTCGTTCGACGCCTCCGCCCTCGCGGGGCACGGCGTGGTCGCCTTCGAGCAGCTCTCGCTGGGGGGCGAGGTGGTCGCCACCCACGAGGACCTCTCGGACGAGGGGCAGACCGTGCGCTTCCCCGAGGTGCGGACCACGCTGACAGACGCCGCGACCGGGAGCCACGAGGCGCTCGCGTCCGGGGAGCTGACGCTCCACGACGTGGTCTCGTTCCGCAACGTCACCCCCGGCAGGGAGTACACCATCAGCGGCTCGCTCGTGGACCGGGAGACCGGCGAGGCGATACTGGGCGCTGACGGCAGCCCCGTGACGGCCGAGACCGCCATCGTCCCCACGACGGCCTCCGGGTCCGCCCGCGTCACCTTCACGCTCGACGCAAGCCTCCTCGCAGGCAGGACCGTCGTCGCGTTCGAGGAGCTCTCCCACGAGGGCAGGGCAGTCGCGATCCACGCCGACCTCGAGGACGAGGCGCAGTCGGTGCGCCTGCCCAAGGTCGGCACCACGGCATCCGACGCCGCGGACGGGGACAAGGTCCTCGACGCGGACGAGGGCCAGACGGTCGTCGACACGGTCGCCTACGAGAACCTGGAGCCCGGCAAGGAGTACGAGCTCGAGGGCAGGCTCATGTGGGCAGACACCGGCGAGGCGGTCACGGGGGCGGACGGGAAGCCCGTGGCGGCGACCGTGGCGCTGGTGCCCGAGGAGGCCTCCGGCACCGCCGAGGTCGCCCTCCCCCTCGACGGCACGGGGATGACCGGTCGCGCCCTGGTGGTGTTCGAGACGCTCAGGAGCGACGGCGAGGTCGTCGCCGCCCACGAGGACCCCTCCGACGAGGGGCAAACGGTGCGCTTCCCCACCATCGGGACCACGGCGACCGACGCCGCCGACGGAGACCACTCCGTGGTGGCGCAGGGCAAGGCGCGCGTCACGGACAAAGTCGCCTACGACGGCCTCGTCCCAGGGACCGAGTACGCCGCGCACGGAACCCTCATGGACAAGGCCTCGGGCGAGGAGCTCAAGGACGCCGGCGGGAAGCCCGTGACGGCGACCGCCTCGTTCGTCCCCAACTCCAGCAAGGGCTCGGCCACGGTCACGTTCGAGTTCGACGCCACCTCCCTCGCTGGCCATGACCTCGTCGCGTTCGAGGTAGTCACGCGTGCGGGGGCGGACGGCGGCACCGTGACGGTCGGGACGCACGAGGACCTCTCCGACAAGGGCCAGACCGTGCGCGTCACCAGGAGGCCCGCCGAGAGGATGCCGCAGACCGGGACGCCCGGCGAGGCGCTCGCCGCAGCCCTCATAGGGCTCGGCTGCGCCACCGCGGGGGTCACCGCGATGGTGCTCAGGCGCAAGGGAGACGAGTAGCGAAGGGAGGGAGGGCCCGGGGCGGCGCCCCGGGCCCACGACATGTGCAAGAGACGCTACATGGCCATGGCGGCGCCGCTCCTCGCCGTCGCCCTCGGACTCGGGCTGGTCGCCTGGGCGCTGCCGACGCTGGTGCCAGACGCGGGCTCCGCCATCCGCTACGCGCGGCTCGCGGAGGACGTCCCCTCCCCCGCTGGGCCCCGTCGGGGCGGGGACGCGCAGGCCGGGCCGGACTGGGAGTCCCTGCCGAGCTCGTGCGTCGCCTGGCTGGCGGTCGGGGGCACCTCCGTGGACCTTCCCGTCGCCATGGCGACGGACGCGGACCCGGAATACTACCTGTCACACGACCTCTGGGGCTCCCCGACAGGAATGGGCTGCCCGTTCGTAGACCACCGGTGCGGATCGGCGGACGCCTCTCTCGTGGTCTGCTACGGCCACAGGACGTACCTCGCCGGCTCGATGTTCGGAGACCTCTCCCCGTGCTGGCGGCAGGAGTCGTTCGACGAGCTCGGGGAGCTCGAGTGGTCCACGCCCGCAGGCGGGACCGAGGTGCTCGTGCCGCTCTGCGCTGCGCGCGTGGCGAGCGACTGGCACCAGGAGCTCGTCGGCACTGGCGAGGGTGGGCAGCTGGGGGCGTGGACCTCCTCGCTGCTATCGGAGGCGAGCGCCGCGTCACGGGACGCAAGGGAGCTCGCAGGAGGCGCGTCGCGCTGCGTCACGCTCGTGACCTGCTCGGAGACGACGCCAGGCCAGCCATGGAGGACGCTCGTCGCCTTCGTGGACCTGGAAGGAAGAGATGTGGATGGAGGAACGTGATGTGGACGATCCTGAGATGGGCAGGCGCGGCCTTCTGCGCCGCCTCCGTGACGATTGCCTACGCCTGCTGCGTGGCGGCGGGGATGGCGGACAGCAGGGAGGGGACGAGGTGACCGAGGAGGAGATCCAGCACATACAGAGGTGCTACCTCGTGCGCAGCGTCATAGACGACCTGGCGCGGGTGGACCCCGACATCAACGAGATGGCGCTGGAGGGAAGGATCGAGCTCGAGGGGCCGGGGCTCTTCGCCCCCGTCGGGCACGTCGTGCTCCGTGTGGACGACCTGACGGCCGACATGACCGAGCTCAGCGCCCTGCAGATACTGACGGGCATCGTCCAGATGCTCGACAAGGCGAGGTACGAACCCTCGGTAGCGTTCGCACTGGAGGACGAGATGCGTGCAGCAAGGGACGCCTGCAGCTGAAGCCGTCCATAGGCTCCGACTCATTCCGCGACGAGCGAACTAGGGTTTTGATAGAATACCAAGCAATCAGTGGCTGGCGCTCTGGACAGGGAGTCAGCCACTTTTTTCATCGTGATGGATAGCTCTGCCGGAGAAAGGCGAAGAACCGATTAACACACGCGATAACCCATGCGTCTATCCGCAGTCAATCATTTGCCCTAAACCTCAAGATGAGAGAATGCCAAGGCTGTTGGCAACATCACGATATCGCCAATTAGCTTGGTGGAATTGAAGGCATGCCTGAAAGACGCGACATTGGGGACGGGTTGCCGAACATGCCCTTCAGCTCATCGACCTCTCCAATCCTTTTCCAGTCCTCCATGCCTTCCCTCCACACGAGAGACTCGATAGCCAGCTCTCCGTTTCGGACCATGTTCTCCAGCTGCGAGATATCGAATGGTCCCTCTGGCTGACCGCCAACTGCAATGTAGTATGCATCGGCAGGTATTGGCGGAGGGGCCACTTGTTGACTTATTTGCGCTTGCTGGGCAGACCCTGACATAACGCTGTTCATGCTAGCCGCGACGTTTTGGCCAACCGCGCCGCCAACCGTCATGCCAGCCATCATGGAGGCGGTGTTAAGACCACCGCCTCCCGTGCCCCTCGACCCCATCATTCCCATTCCGTATGCACCAGCGACGCCAACGTGCTCTTGGGCTTCAAGTTGGTATGCCGCAAGGTTGGCACTTTGCGTTTGCTTGTGCCTCTCGTACGCGCCCTCAGTAATGTCCGTAAGCGTGCGTCCCGCCCTTTCGAAAACACCGAGCCTCTGGCTGTCCCTCAGCTCCCTTATCTCGACTTCGCTGTTTGCACGCACTTTGTCGGCTGCCAAATCGCCGGTCACAGACATAAGCTGCCTATATCCCTCACTCGACTTGTCAACGTCAATGGCGGAGATGTCCAGGCTGGAAACCGTAACACCGAACTCCTCAGACAGCCTCTCCTTGATTCTTGGCTCAACCAAATCGTTTATTTGATCAATTCTCCGCTCGATCTGCACTAAGGGGATGCCGTAATCCTCCGGAGCGTTTGACACTGCGCTCTTAACGTAGCGCACCACCGCATCCTTCACCTGTGATTGGAAGTCATCCATGGTGAAAGTGTCCAGCCTGTGCAGCTTGGTGAATTCGCGATAATCTGTGATTCTGAAGTTAATTGCACCCCTGACCGCAGTTGGAACGCCATAGTCGAGGAAGCGCGGGTCGAAAACGTCGAAATACGGGACGCCGAACTTAATCTGGATAATCTGGGCGAGGTTGATGAAGTAAACCTCCGCCTGGAAGGGAGAGTTGCCTTTGTAGGCAAGCCCCATGATATTCGCAAGCACGGGAAGGTTGTCGGTCTCGAGTATGCCATCGTAGGGGCCCTCGATGTAATCCAACTGGGTGCCGTCCCTCTGAGGGTATACGAACACCGCGACCGATCCCTCCCTCACTCGAAGGGAAGACCCCCACCGAATCGCGTTCTCTCGTGCGCTCTTTCCAAGCTCTGTTCCATCTGGATGCCACTTCCAGATTATGTAGGAGGGTTCATCGCAGCGGATAACGTCCATCAGTGCGCCGTCCTTCGACTTCCTGTTGAACAGACCCATGACCTTCACCCTTCTCTCACCGATGAGCTTTTAGGCATTCCCTTAATCTCGTTCGCAACTTGGTGCAAACGCCCTTTTGTCCCATGCACATTTTACGTCTGTCAGACTCGCGTCGCCTTGCCAATCAATCGATACCGCTATCGCATTGAATCATGCATGTCACCACATGAGCGTCATGGCTAACTAGGACGGAAGCAATTACAGCTTACTTACGTACTTGCTCGGCCGCTTAACGAACAAGGCAACTGGTGCCAGAAACATAAACAGAAACCAGATATAAGCAAGCAGTCTAAAGAAACCTTGCAAGAATCCTGGAAGCGACGAGAGAACAGTTGACACCAGCAGCAATAGCAGGCCCAGTATTCCCCACACCGCAACACAAGCAAATAGCTGCCTGACCCATCTCGACCTGTACTCAATGAGTTCTTTCTGTAGCTGAAAACGCTCCCTTTCAAGCTCGACACGATAAACCTCCGCATCGTCGTGAAGCGTCACGTGATATCTTATGGTCCCATCATCAAGGAACAGGTGGGCTCCGCAGTACTGGCAATAAAGATCAGACCTGCCTTCGGGACCAGACAGCTCCCCACCACATTGTGGACATTTGAAAGATCCAATCGACATAGACATCGACATTGGCCCCTTTCGTAAAGCTGTACCGTCATCCTGGCCTTGCGTAAAGATAATCACACACTTGATAAAACAGGAGTACGCCAGCACTTCCTGGTTCTGAAACGTATATCAGATATAACTATGGAGAACCTTCGGATCAGAGTATTATTCTATGGCAATAACATCGGAGATATGAGCATTGCAGTCATCACTTGATAATATGTCAAAACATCTTTTGAACTCGAAGAGCTATTTTCATAAAATATGCCAAGTAAAATCATAGCCACCATAAGCGCAATCATACCTATAACAACTCGTAGCATATAAGTCTTATTCCAATTAACAGCCTTCATCTTCTTCTCATAGACATCTTTTATCGCTGAAAACTCCGGATCATCTGCAAATGTCATCTGTGCTTTATAGTAGACTTGTTGGGCTTTTGCCATCCAAGCGTCTGAAACGCTTCTTTCTGATGACTTCATGTCACCTTTATAAATCGTCTCGTTGATATTCGAAGATGCAAGGATGAGAAACTCCAATACGTCTTCCTTGGTGTTGGGAACCGAAAAGCTCCTGATAAGGCTGATTTTTTGCTCATCAGCGGAGTCTAAGTGCACAATTCCAAGGGCATCCATCACACTCGAAGCGACACCTTTCTCCTTCCTGTGAGACTCAATCTCCTCCAGTTTTCTAGCGAACTCTCTAACCGCCGACGGTGCCTGAGCATCTCGGAACTCTAGCCCGCAAGAGGGGCAACGAAGTGTAAATGCCTCGATCACCTCGCCGCAGTTCGGGCATTTGTGGACGCTTCCTTCGAAGACCTGCTTTCGTTGCCCTGTCGTTTCCTGCTCTAGATTCAACGGCTGCCTTGTGCCGTGCAATTGGTCATCAAAAGATGCTTGGCTGGTCGGCTTTCCGCAGTTCGGACAAAACTTATCGTAAGGCCTTATTTTTTTACCGCAGTTTGTACAAAAAGCCATTAATGAGATCCTCCCAAAGAAGCCAGCATGCACAAATAGAGAATAGTATGTTTTTGTTGCTGCACCATTCAGTCTTTAACCGCTTTCGCCGAGAGTCGTCAATCAGCTATCTACGGGTATCTGTATGTCAACAATAACTCTGAAACAAAGGGAAGCGTTTACAGCATGTGGTAGCTATACTGGAGCAGGTTTACCAGAAGTCAAAGATTTCATTTGGCAATAATCGTGGCCGTGAATTGATCGAGCATTTTCTGACACAAGGAAGAGGACTGTTGGGTGGGGCAAATGGCTTTCCTACATTATTCTTTCCGTAGTCTTCATGCTCATGTACTCGTTAACCTCTCTTCTTAGCGGCAAACAGTCGGGATGATAAGAAGTTGCAGGTAAACGGCTTGTTCTAAGCCCGTTTAAGGCCCCTCTCCCAAGCCAATCGACCTAAAGTACATGGTTTTCGGCAAATACCTACTCGCTTATCGCCCACAGGAACCAGAAGAACTTCCAGAACCACTTGAAGAAGGCCACAAGCGCCTTCCATACGGGCGACTGACCGATCCTTTGCAGCGTGTCCCTGGTCATGTCCTCTCCCATCGTTAGCCCTATCCGATTTCAGCATAGGGCCCTCATCGGACATTAAATGGAGCATGGGCAAGCAGCTCTCTACATACTCTCCAGTGGAACCAACCCCAACCCCCGCCCAACGGAATCGTCGCGTGGCGAGTTCGGCGCATCGATGGAGGGTTTTCCCCTCACCTTCCGCCAAACCTCAGAGACCTCCTCGGAGGTCAGCCCCAGCGCGTCCATTACGTCGGTTGCGATGGCGTCCGGATGCTCCGCGAGGTAACCCTCGACGAGGGCACGCACGTCCGCTTCTTGCCCGTCGTCTCCGCCAGAGCGCTGGGCGGACGCGATGGCACGATACGCCTCGACCGGATAGCCGTACTCCTCGCAGATCCGCCCGTCGTCCCACTCGGGGCGAGCGGCCCTGATTCGCTCGTGGAGCGCGACCACCTGATCGATTACCGATCCTCCCGACCCCGAACCGACCCACATCCTCCTGGCGTCGCGGAAACGCGTGAGGTCCACGAGGAACCCGAGCTGCCTCTCAACGCGCCTCACGCCGTCAACGTCGATGGCGACGACCTTCGCCATGAGCTCGGGCGGGACCACCCTCCAGATGCGCCCCGCCTCGAGGGTCAGCTCGGGGATGCCGTCGACGGTCCGCGTGTCGGCGTCCACCACGGTCCCCCAGCGCCACACGTCCACCCGCAGGCCCTCGCTCTCCAGGAGGTCGAGCCGCAGGCTGAGCATGGACGCCAGCGCACGGTCGTTGCTGGAGGACTTGCCCGTCGGAGAGAGCGCGTCGGATGACAGGGAGGTCTCCCCCTCGGTTCTGTGGCACTCGATCAGCCCGTCGTCGTAGGTGACGTCGATCCTCATCTCTCCATGCCCCTCTCGGCAGCATCGCGTCCACCAGATAGGAGGCTAGCGGCATGGTTGACCTGCGGCTCGTTCGAATCGACGCTGACCCTCTCCAGCCTTCGCGACGACCACGACCCTGCCCCGTCCTCCGCCTCCCTCGGAAGGTAGTCGAGCGCGATGGAGGTCCGCATGTCGCGGAGGATGCGGCTCCTAGCATCTCGGCTCCTCTCCATTGCCGCAGCCTCGCGGAAGTCGCGGGTGCACCGGAGGTCGAGGCGCTGGGTGGTCTCCAGCATGTCCGCCACGTCGCGAGCGGTGATGTCGGTCCCCTTCACGGTTCCTATGACCATGGGGGACGAGCCGTCCCTCCCCAGATCGCGCATGGCATTGACGATCCCCTCGCGCCTCTCCCCCTCCGGCTTCGGCACGTGCCGGGCGCGGTCGGACGCGAGGCGCCTCTCGATGCCGAGGGGAGTCCACTGGGAGCCGAGGTGGCCCCCAGAGACCTTCCAAGTATCACTAGCGGGGTGCGTGAAGAGGTAGTCGCCCCTCCTCGTGCGAGCAACCGACAGGCCCATCACCGAGCACATCCGCTCGAACGTAACCGCATCCGACGAGAGCCTGCACGCGCACTCCGCGCGGGAGCGCACGTCCTCGACCCATGACCAGCGGTCGTCGCGGGCGATCTCCTTCACCGCCTTCGCTCGGTAGTCTCTCTGCACTGACCGGGCATGCAGGTCGCCGCCAACCCCTTGCCTGGCTGCGCTGGGCTCGAAGGCCCGCAGGCCTCTCTCCCCCGCCATCTCCTGGAGGCCCTCCCAGATTTCCCTCTCGAACTCCGGAGTCAAGGTCGGCGAGAGTCGCCTCCCGGTCTCGAGGTTGGTGTTGTTCACAACGACATGCGCGTGCGGGATCTGGAGGACGTTGTCGTCGTGGTAGTAGATCGCGCACTCGTAGTCGCCGAAGTACCGCGTCGCCCACGCGACGGCAAGCTCCCGAAGCATCTGCAGGCTCACACGGTCCCTCGGGTCCGGGGAGAGGACGAAGTGCTCGTAGGTGCGAGCCGCCTTGCTATGGTGCGGAGCGTCGTTTCCGTGCGCGGCCCTCGTCTCGTCCATCTGACGCCATGCTGGTGCACCGCTTTGGTCTACTCTCGAGCAGTTTATGTAATCTTCCGCGAGCGACCTCCCGCCACGCGTGAGGTAGATAGTCACCCATCGGCACGACGTGTAGCCCGAGATGGGCTTGAGTGCAGGCATCAGAGGTTGCCCACACGAGGCGCACCAGGAGGCAGCGTCGGAACTTTGAGCTGCGTCACCCTCATGAGCCGCGAGACGTCTGAGGAGAGGGATGAGATGCCCGCATGTATTCCCACGAGTTCCTCTCGGCTCGCGCTCATCTGCTTTCCGATGAACCTGTAGTCGTCGGCACCTATGCCCCCACCCTTTCGGACCCTCTCGAGCACGAGGGCGCACGTGTTGAACGAGCGGGCGATCTGGTTAAGGTTGACTCCCTGGTGGTTGAGCTCCCGCCGTATGCCCGACCATGTTGTAGCATCGACTATGACGAGGTCCGGAACGTCACCGTCGCTCGCGGTGACGACGGCTCGCGCCGACTGTATGAGCAGCTCTGAGAATGATATGCCGAGACCCCTCGCCTTTGCGCGCAGGAGGTCATGATCCTCCGCATTGAGACGAAGCTCGGCGCGCCTGGTCTTGGCCATGGCGACCGCCCTTTCCGCTTGGTTTGTCGGTGGCACGCATTGCTGTCCGCGCGCCAACAGGGGCTGCGGGGTCTCCCCCGCACGTTGTCAGGTGGAGCTGACAACGCTGCTCTTTCCCACGGTGTGGAGCCCGTGGTCCCCGACACCATGATACGTGCCGGGCAAGACGGAGCTGGCGGCGACGGTGACTTGTACGTACAAGTCACGATTCTTGCCTCCAAAGAAAAAAGTGGGAGAAATCGTCGGCTGCGCCAGATGCGTAGTCCGATCTCTAACGTTTCAGCAACGGAATACCGCAGCTTACACTCCCCTGGTGTACTTGCACTTCGGGTAGTTGGCGCAGCCCATGAAGTCGCCGTAGCGGCCGGACCTTCGGACGAGCTCGCCGCCGCAGCGCGGGCACGCCTCGCCGGCCTTCACGCGCCGCGCCTCCTCGACGTGCGCCTCGCGGGCCTCGGCGGTGGAGGCCTGCGCGAGCGCGTCGAGCTCCGTGCGGAGCCTCGCGAGCTCCTCGGCGCCGAAGATCACGTCCCTCGACTCGAGGTCGCGCCTCAGCACCTTGAGCAGGTTCTGCCGGTGGCAGATGGCGAACTCGGCGGTGTCCTCGGGCACCTCCTTGAGCTCGCAGCGCTCGGAGAACACGATGTAGGACCTGAAGGCCGACTCGGGGAGCGCGAGCCTCGCTGCGAGCGCCTTCACATGGGCGCGGTTCTGCAAGACGGGGCTGTAGAAGCGCTCCTTGCGCCCGCCCGGGAGCGACTGCGTCCACTGCGCCTGGCCCTCGGAGCCGAAGATCCAGCCGTCGTAGTTCTTGGACTCTAGGACGAAGAGACCCCTCTCGTGCAGGAGCAGCACGTCCACCTCGGAGGTCCCGGTCGGGCCCGACGCGCGCGGGACGAGGAGGTTCCGGTAGACGGCGGCGGTCTCCCCGAGCCCGCCGTGCTCGAGCGCGTACTCGGTCAGGTACTCGCCGAGCCCTCCCGTGCCCTCGGTCCACTGCACGTAGAGCTTCCTGAGGTACCCCGGCTCCTCGCCCCTCAGCCTCGCCATGAAGCCCATCTGCGGTCACCCCCTCAGGACCTTACAACTCCTTGACGATTGTAGGACACATCCAAACGACCCTCATAGCCAACGGATGACGACCGCTTGTCTCGACCGTCACTACCGGTCGACGAGTACCCACTCACCGCGCGTGTGGTCCGACCACATGACGAGCCTTCCGGGCTTGGCCTCGCGCAGGCACCTTAGGTCGGATGCGCGCATCTCGCCATCCACTTCCTCGACGACGAACGAGAGCTCCGCGTCGCGGAGCGCGGGGTCTATCATCTGGAGGCGCAGGTTGACCCTGAAGGCTCTGTCCGATATCGGACCGAGGGCGACGCTCTCGAGAGAGTACTCGAGCGGGAAGGGCGTCGGGTCGTCCTCCGCGAATCCTGCGAGCACCGAGTCGGTGAGGTGCGTCCTGGCGAACGCCTCGACCGTCTCCTCGATGATGCCGGACATGTCCCAGCGTGGCCGTATGTTCATGGCGGGCTCCCTTCTGGCTCTCACCTCTGCGGCACGACGCCCTGCCGTGCCGCTCGGCCCGTCGCCCTCTCGATGCACGAGGGGCTAGCTCCTGTAGGCGCCGCCCGAGGCGGACGGATGCGGCCGACACGAAACCTCAGGGCTCCATCGGGCGGCGTCCTTCCACCACGGTCTTTGACTATGAGTTTAGATAACACTCCCAGGAAGTGCCACGCCTGCCAAAGGCCATAGCGGGGGCGCCTCCATGTCTGGGGCATTGTGCGGGGCTCTCGCGACAGGAGCCCCATGGGAAGCATCCAATAATGGCGTCCGCTTGATAGACGCGCGATAACGTGCCTTATGTAATGTGAGCGGAAGATGCTGCTGGTGGACGTCACGCCGCCTCTGCGCCTGGCCTCTTACAGGACGGGTCGCCGAAATGCATAGCGGGAAGGCCGTTCAATTAATCGAAAGAGAGGTGGATTTCGGCGGCTGGCGGGGTGTCCGGAAATCCAATATCGCGACCGCGTGAGGCGCCCGCCGCGCTGATGTCTGCTATCGCGCGGCGGGCGCCGCGCAAATTCTACCACGCAGCGCGCGGGACGTAAGGCGCCGCGCTACGCCATGGCCGCCTGCAGGTCCGCGATCATCGCCTTGGCGGCGTCGCGCACCACCTGCAGGCACGCGCGCATCTCGTCGTCGGTCTTGCCCGCGGCCCAGCTGGCGACGTAGCCGAAGGAGTAGCCCGAGGTGTCCAGCCCCAGCGCCGCGCTCACGGCGTAGGCAACGCCCTCGGCCTGCACTTCTCGCATGGCTCGGTCAGGCAGCGCCTCGGAGTCGTCGTGGAGGCGGCTGTGCGCGAGCTCGTGCAGGGCGGTCTTGACAGTCTGGCCCTCGGTCATGTTTGCCCTTATGGCTATGGACTCGCCGCGGCGAAAGGCGCCGTTCGTGCCCTCGGGGAGAGACGTCGTGAACGTGACGGGGTACTTGCTGACCGTGCGCACGGCCTCCAGCACCGCCTCGCAGCGCGAGAACCCCGTCGAGACCTCGTCCGCTATCGTGGGCAGCGGCTCGCCCTCGGTCTGGCTCACGTCGAAGACGTGGCCCACGCGGAAGCCCACGAGGCGCCTGTGCTCCTCGTCGGTGTCGTCCTCGCCGCGCTCCTTGACGAGCATGGGCACGAGGACCTCGATGCCGCGCTCTCCCTTCCTCACGTAGCGGTTGAAGTCGCGCTTCCAGCTCCTGAAGCTCGCCACGCGCGTTGCGGTGGGCATCTGCATCGCTATGAGCAGCGTGTTGTTGAGGCTGTACTCGTGGAACCTGCCCAGGCTCCGCAGCCACTGCTCCCAGCGCTCCGACTCCCAGACCCCGCGCACTCCCTGCCCGAGACGGTCCAGTGCCTCCTGCGCACGCTGCTGCGCATTCTCGCGTACCTGTCGGCGCTCTGCCTCGCTCATGTGCTTGTTGATCTTTCCCATGTCCTTGTCTCCTCTCGGGTGGCGGGTTCCGCACGGACCGTCCGTGCGCGCTTGCCACCCTTGGAGGCCAAGGGTTTGCCGCCCCGTGGTAGGCGGAGGTCAGAGGGGCTCCGCGGCAACCTCCACCAATCGGGTGACACGATTTGTGCGGGGTTCCGTGGGGCCCTTGACCGGCGCCGTGCGGGCGCGGGTTTGGTTGGGAAACAGGCGCATCGTGTTCTTGGAACACAAAGCGTTGTGATGCCGGACGTCGCATTACTTATAATCACCATGTGTAGGCGCATATGCATTGGAGGCCCTATGGTTTCGGTCCTTGTTCTTCTCGCCGGCTTCGCTGGCGCTGTTCTCTCTCTACTGGCTATCGTCGTTCAGGCGATTCGAAAGAAGCCAAAGAGGAATGCCCTCATCTCCTTCGTGATCAGCTCTCTTCTGTTTGTCGTGGCTTTCGCAACTTTTCCTACTTCCACGACTACAAGTGAAGCCTCCTCGCCTGCGGAAGGGGAAGCCGTGGAGGGTGGAGAGGCCTCGGCAGAGAGCGACGAAGTTGAGAGTGCTGGCGACAACGAAGACACCGCCGAGCCGTCAAGCGAAGGTACCCGCGCCGTCCCTCTTCTTGAAGAGGGGGACTTCACCCCGGTGCTCTATGAAGAGAACAAGGCAATCAACCAGTTCCTGGTTGACTACAACTCCGTCACGGACAGCCCCGCGACCGACATCTCCAGGGGGAACATCGACTCCAAGTGCTCGTTCAGCACATACGGCTTCTATGTCACGGTTGGTGACTACAATGCGACCGTAGGGTACATGGAGGTCTCCATCAACGGAAACAAGGATGCTCATGTTCCCGAGATGAGGGACGCCTTCCATGACGTCGTCAAGGCGCTCGACCGAAACCTCAGCGATGAGGAGATCTACGCCTTCTTCGACGAGAGGACCGTGGAAGGCAACGCTGCTCACGAGACGCCGCTAGGCGAGGTGACTTGCAGCGTGCACCTAACTGGCAACTTCGGTGATACTGGCAGGATCGATATATACAAATAAGATGGCCTCCACCGCTGTGGAAGTACTCGGCAGAGCATCTCGTACCACGCGAAGCTAAACAAGATGGGCTTCCATATCGACACGGGAGCATTTCGAGTTGGGGTGATGACTACGGAAGCCGGTAGGCACGCTTACTCGCTTGACGATATACGGCAGCGATTCGACCGCTGTGTCGGACGGACTCTTGGCGAGATCGACTCCTCCAACGTGTTCGTTCGCTACGCCGGGAAGAACAAGGGCATCGCTGGGGATGTCGTAGAGCAGAGTGTGCTCGGTTATCCCGCAGACTCGAGGCAAGAGCCTGACCTCGAGGTCGATGGCATGGACGTCGAGCTGAAGGTGACTGGCCTCAAACACAACGCGCGTGGCGACGTGGTGGCTAAGGAGCCCATGAGCATCACTGCGGTATCAATCGACAACATCTGGAGCGAAGAGTTCGAGACGTCCACACTCTGGCATAAGCTGGAGCACCTACTGGTCTTCTACTACCTGTACGAGCCCCGGACGACCGTGGAGTACGACACCGCCGACTCCGGCTGGAAGACGGTTTCGACCGCAACCTCTCAGTACGCGAGTTTCCCCGTGATGGGCTGGGATCTGCACGAATGGACCGACGAGTACCGCGAGACATTACGCACGGACTGGCAAATCGTTCGCGACTACGTGCGCAAGGTGCGCGAGGAGAACCCCGACGAGGAAGAGCGCAAAGCCTTGTGGCCGCTCATCTCCACCAAGCTCAACCCGCAGATGATGTACCTGGGCACGGCACCAAAATACCCGAACCCCCCGCGCTTCCGCCTCAAGAACAGCGTCGTGACCACGATGTGGAAGATGGCGGAAGGCAAGAGCTACGAACGCTTGCCAGACGAGCCCTCGAGCTTTGCCGAGCTGGATGCGCGGTGCCGCCAGATTACATCCGAGTACGCAGGGCGATCCGTGGAAGAGATCGCCAATATGGTTGGCTACGAGGGCGAAGTCTCCAAGAGTATCTCCGAGTCCGTCGTGGTGCGGATGTTTGGCGGCATCTCGAAGAAGATGTCGCGGGTCGAGCTCTTCGCCATGGCTGGAGTGTCATGCAAGACCATAGTGCTGACATCGCGTGGGATGCGAACCGAGGACATGAAGCTCTTCCGCGTGGACCTAGACGAGGTCCAGGACCCCGACTTGGCATGGGAGGACTCATCATTCGCGGCGTACTTTTGCGAACGGCAGCTCCTCTGCCCTGTGTTCCAGGAACCACGGGACGGTTGTTCCTTCGGGGAGAACGTGTTCAGGGGCTTCAAGCGGATGGCCTTCCCCGATGGCTTCATTGACACGGAAGCCAAACGCGTGTGGGAACGTATGCGGCACCTTGTCTTCGCGGAGGAGCTTGTTGATGTCATCTCATGCGACGCCGACGGAAACCCCCGAATCAACAGGAAGGGCAACATCGTCAGTGCTCCCAACTGGCCAAAGTCGCGCGATGGAATCGTCTTCATTCGTGGGGGTGGCGGCGACTCAGACGACAAGACAGAGGTCGTAAACGGTGTGCGCATGTACAGGCAATCGGCATGGGTCAAGGGGAGCTGGATGGTCAATCAATTGGCGACGATTGATTACCTATAGTTGATCCTGTCCTGCGGTTGATCTATGATTGACCCCACAACCTAGCGGTCCACAGCAGCGAATGGAGAAACGTGGACGACAAGACCATCAGGGTCGCCGAGCTCTTCGCGGGCGTCGGCGGCTTCAGGCTCGCACTGGACGGCCACCACGACCCGGAGCGCCCGGAGTTCGACATGCCGGCGGCGGGCAAATTCCAAACCATATGGGCGAACCAGTGGGAGCCGCCCGGGACCGTCGCCAAGCAGTTCGCCTGGCGCTGCTACGAGGAGCGCTTCGGCGAGGGCTCCTGCGTCAACGAGGACATAGCGGTCGCCCTCGACCAGTACGAGGCCGGCGAGCGCGAGATCCCCGACGTGGACATGGTCGTGGGAGGCTTCCCCTGCCAGGACTACAGCGTCGCCAGGCCCCTCTCCCAGTCCGGCGGCATAGAGGGCGAGAAGGGCGTGCTCTGGTGGTCCATCTACCGGTTCCTGCGCCTGAAGTCGCCGAGGTACTGCCTCTTCGAGAACGTGGACCGTCTCCTCAAGAGCCCGGCGCGCCAGCGCGGGCGCGACTTCGCGATCATACTCTCGTGCCTCGCGGGCCTGGGCTACTCCGTGGAGTGGCGCGTGGTCAACAGCGCGGAGTACGGCTTCCCGCAGAGGAGGAAGCGCGTCTTCATCTACGCGGAGAAGGATGCCCCTGAGTGGGGCCTCGAGGCGAGGCTGACCGACGGGGTGATGGCCCGGGCGCTGCCAATCAAGGCGCCCAAGCAGACCAGCCGGGTGCTAGTCCCCGACGACGCATATGTGGCCACCCAGGAGTTCAACGTGGGAGGCAAACTCAGCCCCTTCGAGACGGCGGGCGCGATGCAGGGCTTCTCGTGCGCGACTGCGAGGGTGGTCGAGGACTACCACGGTCCTCGCAGGACGCTGGGGGACGTCCTGATACCGGAGGACGAGGTCCCCGAGGCCTACTTCGTCCCCGAGGAGCAGCTGCCGAGGTGGGAGTACCTCAAGGGGTCCAAGCACGAGCCGCGCGTGAACAAGAGGACCGGGCACGAGTACTTCTACTCGGAGGGGTCCATGGCGTTCCCCGACCTGCCCGAGAACCCGTCGAGGACCATCCTCACCGGCGAGGGCGGAAGCGGCGCATCGCGCTTCAAGCACATCGTCAAGTGCGAGAGCGGGCGCTTCCGCAGGCTCGTCCCCGACGAGCTGGACCAGCTGCAGACCTTCCCCAGGGGATGGACCGACACGGGGATGACCGACGGTCGCCGGGCGTTCTGCATGGGAAACGCGTTGGTTGTAGGCATCCCCCACCTTATCGCCCAGGTGATTGCCAACTGATAGGGCAGCGCGTTCCGTTACCGATTCCAGGGCTCAGGCTCTTTCTCACCCATATGGAAGGTGCCATCTAATCGAATAAGTCGCCGGATTCGAACCCTACGACATGACTCGCAGATCACATAGATGATGGCAACCAGCATCTTTGCACCACGAGGGTGCCGTTTTAATCTTTGGAAGCAAGAACCTTGTCAATAGAAGCGGCGCCAGAGAGCTACCACGAATCATGCACTCGCCCATAAGGCACCTTATGTGCCCGGCGAGTCTGCGATAATGACTCCCGTGAGCGATACGTACTCGGGAGGACGCGCATGGCATCGAGCAAGAAAACAGCCGAGGAATTTGTCAAGCGCTGGAAGGCAAAAGAGGGCAGCGAAGACCGAGAGGCTCGCTCCTTCTGGATAGAGCTCTGCGGGGAGGTTCTAGGCATCTCCAATCCTACGCACGTGCTCGACTTCGAGCGTAAGGTGCAGGGCCGCAAGGTCGATGTTTTCTTCGAGGACGTGGGCGTCCTTATCGAGCACAAGAGCCGCGGAGTAAGCCTCGATGCACCAGAGCAGCGCGGTTGGATCAATAAGGCGCAGAACATCCCTCGCATGGTCACGCCTTTCGAGCAGGCCAAGTGGTATGCGGACAATATCACGCCTCGCTCCATCGCCCCCAAGTGGGTCATCACCTGCAACTTCGACGAGCTGCGCATCTACGACCTCGATATCGAGTATGCCTCCGAGAAGTACGAGACAATCACCCTCGACGACCTGCCGAAGCTTACACACCGCCTCTCCTTCATCACGCGCAAGGAAAACAGCCGTCTCGAGCGTGAGAAGCAGCTCTCCATCAAGGCCGGCGAGGTTGTCGGCAGGCTCTATGACGCATTTTCCTCCCGATACCACGACATCGAGAACGACGAGGAGGAGCAGAGGAGCCTTAACATCCTCATTACGCGCATCGTCTTCCTGCTCTACGCGGAGGATGCAGACCTCCTCCAGGAGCGAAACGCTTTCTACGGCTACCTCAAGAACTTCCAGGTCCAGCACATGAGGCAGGCTCTCATCGACCTCTTCCAGGTACTCAAGACACCCGAGGAGGAGCGCGACCCCTACCTGAGCCAAGAGGTCGCTGCCTTCCCGTACGTCAACGGCGGCCTGTTCGAGGCGGACATCATCATCCCGCAGTTCGACATCAAGACACATGACATCCTGCTCAACGAAGCTAGCGCTGAGTTCGACTGGTCGGATATCAGCCCGACCATCTTTGGTGCCGTGTTCGAGAGCACCCTTAACCCCGAGACGCGGCGCGCGGGAGGCATGCACTACACGAGCGTCGAAAACATCCACAAGGTCACAGGGCCGCTCTTCTATGACGCCCTCAAGGACGAGCTGACCGCCATCGAGGGTCTCAAGTCCCAGAAGGAGCGCGAGTTCAAGCTCCGCGCCTTCCGCACTAAGATAGCGAGTCTCAAGATTCTTGATCCCGCCTGTGGCAGTGGTAACTTCCTCACGGAAACCTATCTATCCCTGCGCAAGCTCGAAAACCGCGTGCTCGAGAACCTGTACGGCGGCCAGATGGTCATGGGCTTGCTAGACCCCATCCAGGTGAGCACCGACCAGTTCTACGGCATCGAGATCAACGACTTCGCTGTCGAGGTCGCAAAGACTGCCCTCTGGATCGCCGAGCTTCAGATGCTGGATGAGACACGCGAAATACTGAACATGTGGATCGACGCGCTACCCCTCAAGAGCAACAACAACATCCACGAGGGAAATGCCCTGCGAATGGACTGGAACGATGTGTTGCCATCAAAATCGTGCTCTTACCTGTGCGGGAACCCGCCGTTTCTCGGATCGTCAATCCGTACTAAAGCCCAGACAGCTGACCTAGAGGTTGTTTTCGGCGATGAGAAGAAGTGGGGGAAATGTGACTACTGCGTCGGGTGGTATCGCAAGGCCGCCGATTACATGAGAGGTACGGATTGCAGAGCGGCACTCGTTAGCACAAACAGCATCACGCAGGGCGAGCAGGTCGAGCCGACATGGCGCAGGCTCTTCGACATGGGGCTGCACATCGACTTTGCTTGGCTGACCTTTGTTTGGAACAGTGAAGCGATTGACCAGGCCCATGTACACTGCGTCATCGTAGGATTCTCATATACGGGCAAAGACCAGAAGAAACTGTATACCTATGACGGGAACATCATCGATGCCCAGAACATTAACGGGTACCTTGTCGATGCGCCGAACGTTTTTGTGGCTTCACGTGCGCGAGCCGTCGACGAACACCATCTACAGATAGTACAGGGCTGTAAACCCGTTGACGGAGGAAACCTCATCATCAAGCCTGAGGAGTACGACGGGTTCATCGCTCGTAATCCCTCTGTCAAACCTTACGTGCTTCCATTCATTGGAGCCACAGAATTCATGAACGGGAAGGAGCGGTGGTGTCTCTGGCTTAAGGGAGCGCCCAAAGAGGCTTATGAGAGCTGCCCTGAGGTGATTGAGCGTCTTTCACGCGTATCGGAGATGCGTTTAGCTAGTCCTACGAAAGAGTTCAGGGAGTATGCTAACCATCCCGAGCTCTTCGTACAGGACAGACAGCCAAGCGACAATTACCTAGTATTCCCGAGTCACACCTCATCTCGCCGCCCGCTGGTCCCCGTTGGCTTTCTATCCCCCACAACCATAGTAAGCAATGCCGTCTACGTGATACCCTCTGCGACACTCTATGATTTTGGTATCGTCAGTTCGACAATGCACAACGCATGGTTGCGGGTTGTAGCTGGTCGTATAAAGAGTGACTACCGCTTTACCCCCGGAGTTTATCTCTCGTTTGCTTACCCAGAGCCGTCCGTCATAGAACGTGCCACAATCGAGTCATGTGCCCAAGAGATACTCGATGTCCGCGACGCCCATCCTGGGCAATCTCTCGCCAACCTCTATGACCCCGACCACATGCCAGCAGATCTCCGAGCGGCTCACCGAGCACTTGATGCCGCCGTTGAGACCGCCTACGGCATCAACTTCAACGGAGATGAGGAGAAAATCGTCGCGCACTTGTTTAAGCTCTACGCAGAGAAGAACAGAGAGGCATAGGCCAGGCTGACTCCCAAGTAACATGCGGTCGCGCTAGAGTTCCCCTCTTCCTCTTCCGTCAACTAAGTTCCTCGAAGGAGCTTGAGACGGATGTCGTGGAATCTTCCCTTTTCAAGGCGTGAAGATGTCGTTTGCACCAGAGGCTGAGGGATGCCGCAATGCTTAGCTACAAGGTAAAGAACTGGAACGTTGCCCAGTCTACGACTCCCAAAGGCAACCGCAACCGTTCCTCCTACAGGGGGAGCTGGGTCTGCACTCCCTGCCCCTTCTTTGTTTCATCCTCCCGCAGTGCGTTTCTTTTCTTCTTCGCATAGATTCTCTCAAACTCCCTCACTGCGGCGCCACCCTCAAGCCTAAATGCAGGATCGTACGCGAGCCTCCTGCCGTTGTGATCCTTCAGCCAGCTGCAGGGCGTCCCGTTCCACACTATCCGGTCGTCGATGAAGGCCATCGAGGTGTTGGGCAGGTTGTTCGTCGGGGTGCGATACCTATGAAGGTCAGGCGGTAGCTCGGCAGCCCCCTTGCCGAGGAGCTCTATCCTCGCCCCGCGCCATGCTGCACGGTCCAGGGAGGCTGCCAGCGCGTTCACGCGTTCGATGTCCCCGGAGAGGCTCCGCGCGAAGAGCAAGGTCACCTTGGACCCAGCGCCGTCGATGTCGGAGAGCAGCTGCGACCAGGCCTCCGGGACGTCTGCCCTCTCGTAGGCCCACCGCCGTGTCAGGCCGCCGCGCGGCGTGGCGAGCCGGAGTGCCTCGACGCCGCTGACAACCCTTCCCGAGCTTCTCAACTCGTCCATGAGTCGGCGGAGCATGAGCCCCCTCTGGGGATATATGAGGCGCATGCCGTCCACGTTGGCGACCAGGACGAACTTGTTTTTGGCACGGGTCATGGCAACGTTGAGGAGCCTGTCGCCAGCCCTGTACTCGACGTTCCTCAGAGGGACGCCGAGCGACTTGCCCGGTGCGCAGTCAACGACATCGAAAACCACCGCGTCCGCTTGCGACCCCTGGAAGCTGTGGACGGTAGCGCACCTGATGCGGTCCTGGACGCCCAGGTCGCGGGCAATCGAACGCATGAGGAGCGCCTGCGACTTGTAGGGGGCGATCACGGCGACGTCCCAGTCACTTGGCATGGAGAGGGCGACGCCGATGCTCGCCGCGGCGCTAAGGGCGTTGAAGTGGGAGCCGGAGTCCTTGAGGGCGAGGGCGGGCATGCCGCTCAGGTCGACCATGGCCAGGGCCCCGAGGTCGGGGAGGAAGCGCTTCGAGCCGGCGGTGGTCTTCGCCTCTGTCTCGGTGGCGGTCGTCAGGCGGCCGCCGTACAAGGAGTCGCCGACGAACCGAGCTATCTCGGAATGGCACCTGTGCTGCTCGCTCAGCATTGCGAGTAGTCCGTGTCCGCTCCCGCGTTCGACCGCCTGCGTGATCCCGAGCCACTCGAACGGGTCGACCTTGAGTTCGGGCACCCCGTCGTCGACGATGGGCGGAAGCTGCCGGAAGTCACCGAAGCAGCAGAGGTGCTCGGAGGCGAGGGTCGCGGCGAAGGCGACCTCCGGAACCTTCGTCATCCCGACCTCGTCGTACAGGACAACGTCGTAGCGTCTGCCGTACACAAGCGGATCTATTGAGGCCCGCGCGAGCGTCGTGGAGAGGAACGCCGCGCCCGAGGCCACCTCCCGCTCCCTATCGCGGAGCTTCCTCCGGACCCTTTTGAGGTCCTCCTCGAGAGGGACGCGCCCGACTGGGTCGGCAGTCTTTAGCTGTGCCGTCAGCTCCGACTCTCGCCGGGAGAGGTCGGGGCTCGCATGCCGGGCGAGGTCCCTCGCGGTTAGCATCATGCTGTCAAGCTCGGGGTCGCGGGGGTTGCCGAGGCGCACCACCGTCCCCACTGGCATGTCCCGAAGGCGTTTGCCGACGGCCTTGGTCGCCTCGTCCACCGCGACGTTGGCTCCGGAGACCATGAGTATGCTCTTGCCTTCTCTCACGAACCGCTCCGCGATCAGAGATTGAGTAAACGTCTTCCCTGTCCCGGGTGGCCCCCACACGAACGAGAGTGGCTGGGACTCCGCCATGGCGACCGCGTCCCTGCACTCGGGAGGCTCTCCATGCGCATCTCTCGCCTCCACTCCCTCGCGTATGATTGTCAGAGCGACCTGCCCTGGTTCTGAAACGGCCTCTTCAAGCCTCGCGGCAAGAGCCTTGAGAAGGCCGCTCGTATCGGACCGCACCTCGATTGAGCCTATGAGATTGCCGAGGTCTTCGTCCGTCTCGAGCTCAACCTCGGTTTCGGTGACGAACACGACGACGGCGCTCGCTTGCCTGGAACTTCCATTCCTCCGGAACCTCACGTCCATGTCATCCTGCATGTAGGAGTCGTCTGTCCTGTCGAACGAGTAACGGAAGGTGCCGCGGAACGACGTCTCACACTGCCTCCTGCCGTTCTCGAGCCTCACCCATGTCGCCTTCTGGATGTCGGCGAGCCTTTCCAAGGCGTCGCGCGACCATTCCACGAAGGCGGCGAAGTCGTCGAACCCCTCCGATGGCTTTCTCTCTTCCAAGCTGGTCTCCGCTCCGTTTTGCTATGGGTGAAAATGCGCTGGCGACCTGCCCTCCTGGCAACCTCCCGCTGCTGTCCATCCTACACCGTGCTTCGCGCTGACAAGCCAAGCTTCGGACAACCGGTGGGCGGTGAAGGTAACGCGGGCGAGAAGGAAGGCCGCCCGAACCTGAGAGCCCAGAATGCTGCCCGAACATCCTCGACAAGCCTGCCTTCGTGGAAGGCTTGCCTGAGAAGCCCTTTCCCGTCCCCACAAGCGTCAGGGGTGCCTGCGCGTGCGGGACGGGCGGCGATGGGGCCCGGCCATCGCCGTGGCGCCCCCCCGGCTGCGTGAAAAGCGTCCTTCACCTGCACAAACACCACACATAAGGGAAAAGCGCCCCCCGTGGTGGGGAGCGCTCCCTCTCCTTGCCGTGTGCGACCATGGCTACGACTGCCACACCCCGCGGACGTGGTGGACGCGGACGCGACCCACCTCGAGGTTGACGCAGGCGCTCGCCACGTCGAACCTCATCCGCTCTGGCAGCGGGCCGTCCGAGCTGAGCGCCCTCGCGACGCAGAGGGCTGCGCCCTTGGCGCGCTCCTCGTCTCCGACCATGCGCTCGACGTCGTCGAGGGTGGTCTCCCACTCCTCGGAGGGCAGGGCCACGACGGCCACGGTCACGGGCACGCCGTGGTCGTGGCATGCGATGACGTCGGCGAACGGGACCTCCTCGAAGCCGTCGAAGCCGACGTGCTCCAGCGACTCGCGGACGAACGCCACGCAGTCGGCGAGGTAGTCCCCCGTGACGGGTGAGTCTGAGTCCCAGAGCTCATGGACGGTCGGCGTGGTCTCGGTCGGCTTGGTCAGGGTCGCGGTGTTGTCGCTCATGGTGTGCCCCCTTCGGGCTTATGAGAGGAGGCCCTTCCTCCCCTCGGGTCGTGGGCAATAGGGGCAAGCGACGTCCGCTCAGCGCGCCCGTTTGCGGGCGGGGCGCGGCGCGCTCGGGGGATGTCGCGCCAGGCGACGGGAGGCGGCGCTAGGGGTGCCTGCCGCCTCGCAAGGAGCCTGTGCCATCATGCCCACGGCCCGAGGGCCAGAAGTCATCCTCTTGGCTCGTTTTCCGGGTTTTCGATGGCATGGCGAGGATCGGGGATCCCCCGACAATCCCCGGCGCAGCAGGGATGTCGAAAACCCACGCTATTCAGCCCATTTGCGGGCCGCACTTGGCGGCGTTTGTCAGACGCGGCTCAACCTCCGACGCAATCGCCTCGTCGGACGGACTTCGCCCGGGTATGGTCCCGCTGCGTGTGCGGGTCGCTTGCGCGATGTCGGGACGATGCGCCATCATGTTGCCGTCCAACGCGGCGCCTGCGGGCGGGTCTTGTGGAGGCGGCAGCCATGTACGAACACGTCACGAGTTTCATAGGCGAGATCGAGCGCCTCGGGTTCGGAGAGGCCGGTTCCTTGGACGGCGAGCTTACGCTCGCTATGTACCGGCCCGAGATTGTGGACAAGAACTACCTCGACACCCTCGACGGCTATGGCCTCGTGGGCGCTCGCCCCTGGAGCGCAGACGTCGAGTCCCTCGACCTGAGGGCGACGGTGGCCCTGCTCACGTGGGTCCATCGCGCCGACCACTTTGACGAGGGCGCCATGTCGCGCTCCCTCGAGAATGGCTTTGTATACCGCATATTGCTGAGACTCCGCGAGCTGGATGGTGGCACTGTGCGCCCGTCACAGGTCGGCTTCTGGAAAGAGGACGGACACCTCGGCTGCTGCAGCAACTGGCACCCCACGGGCTTCGGCTACCGCGGCACGCGTTTCGCAACTGGCGAGCACTGGATGATGTGGCAGAAGGCACGGTTGATGGGGGACGCAGAGAAGGCCGACCAGATTCTCTCTGCGTCGACCCCGCGCCGCGCCAAGGAGCTCGGCGGCGTGGCCGGGCCCTACGACGGTACCCTCTGGGACGCTGTGCGCGAACAGCTGGTCTATTACGGCGTGCGCGAGAAGTTCCTGGCAAACGACCTCGATAGGAACCTCCTGCTCTCCACGGGCACGGCACTGCTCGCTGAGGCGTCGCCCTACGACAGGGTCTGGGGAGTGGGCATGACGACGGACGACCCGCGATTCGCCAACCCCGCAAAATGGGATGGCGAGAACCTGCTCGGGCGCGCCTGCATGAGGGCGCGTGCCGACATCCGGCAGCTGGCTGCCCTAAGCAGGCTCGGCCTCGTGCTCCACGAGTGGCCGGATCTTGACCCGAGCATCACCCGCATGACGCTCCTGCAGCTCTCACGCATACCGGCTACCAGGGCGGCGGTCTACTGCTACGCGACAATCGCGAGCCACGCTGCACCAAATGTGTACCCATCGGCTGGCGCATATCTCAAGAAGGAACATGATGCGACCATCGACGGGATCACCGAGTCCATACAGCTCAACATGGGGGCTGGGCTTCCCGTCGCAGGCTGGTTTGAGCTCGTTCGGGAGCTCGAGATTCAGCACGCCCTCGGGAGGCTGTGATTCGCGGGTATCGTACATTACGAGCATGATGCGCAAGGAGGCAGTTATGGGTCCAGTATGGTTCGTCCTGATAATCGTGGCGGCATTTGTCTTCATTAGGGCTTACGGCGGACACAATCGAGTTCGCTCGAGCGGAGAGGGGCCTTCTCGGCAGGCGCACGAATTGAGTGGCTATAAAACCCTTGCAGAGAAGCTAGCTGTTGACCCCAATCAATCCGTAAGGCGTTCCCTTGCCTCTAACCCCGAGGCTCCTTCCAGCGTCCTAGACCTTCTGGCGAATGATGCGGACGAATCCGTGAGGAAGGCTGTGGCAATGAACGCCAGTTCGCCTAGCGCCCTCCTGGAGAGGATTGCCTGTGATGAGAGCACATTTGTAAGGGAGGGCGTGGCGAGTAATCCCAACACTCCAGGAAGGATTCTGCTGCAACTCATCGAGGAGGACCAGCCTTACCGCGTACGGAAGGCAGTGGCCACTAACCGAAGCGCCTCCGCCCAGATCTTAGAGCTGCTTTCGGCGGATCACCCCTTGGAGGTAGCGGAGAACCCAGGTACGCCAGGGTATCTGCTGGAGGAACTCGCAGTTAGCGTTGGCGATAGCGACTCCGATCCCTCCTACCCCAGCCCGAGAAGGCTTGTCGCCCAGAACCCAAACGCGCCAAGCAGTCTGCTTGAGGAGCTGATTAGCCCTCACGATGGCCAGGTCTGGTACGGGATTCAAACAAACCCCAGCACACCAAGCTACATCCTGGAGCTCTTCTTTCGCATCTCTGAGAGATTGGTTCAAGAGGCCATGGCCCTCAAGGATGGCGACGACCCCGATGCATATGGAATCGAGCAGTACCTTCGGGAGTCAAGAGAGATAAGGAAGTACATAGGAGAGAACCCAAATACTCCGCCTTGGGTGCTAGAGGAGCTCTCCTCTAGCGACGACGCCACTATCAGGGCTCACGTCGCCAGAAATGCAAACGCGCCTACTACTGCACTGGAACGGATGGCAAAGGATGAGGATTCAGACGTGCGTAGCGCAGTCGCAAGCAACACGAGCACGCCCTCAAGCATAATTGTGGAATTGGCAAGGGATCCCGAACCTGGAGTTCGCGGACCCGTGGCGCACAATCCGAACACGCCAGTGGACATCCTGCGTGAACTCGCCGATGACGAGGTGCAGATGGTTCGCGGTTCCGTCGCGGGCAACAAAAACACCCCGGTCGAGAGTCTGGAGCGGCTCTCGAAGGATGACGATGGGACTTTCACGAGGGAGAACGTTGCGGGTAACCCGAGCACCCCCGCAAGCATACTAATCGAGATGGCCGACAACAGCTTCTTCGGAATCAGGGAGGGAGTCGCAAGCAACCCCAACATCAGGAACATCTACTTGGGTTAGGAGTCCCCGATCAGCCTTGTTCGAGCCCGCTCACAAGCCACCTCGGCATTCCCATGCAGAGCCTCGCTCTAGACCGGGTAGCCTCTCTTCCCCGTGCATGACGGATATCGCACGCATCCATAGAACTTACCGTACCTGCTTGACCGCAAGACCATCTCCGCGCCGCACTTAGGACACCTAGGGACCCTGCCTTTGCTACCAGAATGGCGAGCCTCGCCTTTGTCGGCCTTGCTCCCCGTAGCGCTGAGATCTAGCTTTCCCCTGCACGAGGGGTACCTCGTGCAACCGTAGAACTGCCCGTACGGTCCTGACCTCAGTGCCATTTGGGCACCGCACTTCGGGCACCTTGGCTGCCCGTCTCGCCTCTCGGAATCGATTGCCGACCGCCGGGAGCGGTCGTATTCGATGCTGACTCTTGATGAAATCGCATCATGCCTCGGAGGCTGGGTCTGGCGACTCGCTCTAGAATTGCTTTGCCGCACCTCCCGCGGTCGCCGATACTCGGTTGCTATGCCCGTGCTGGTGACGTCGCTTTCCAGCTCGATTCTTTTCGGAATCCTACCCCGTTTGCCTCCCGTGCCGTCGAGTTCCATCGTGTAGCTACAGTACGTCGGCCAGTTTGTACAGCCGTAGAACTCCCTGCCGTCCCGGGCATTGACCCTCCTCGTGAGCCACCCGCCGCAAACCGGACACTTCTTCCCGTCATCGAGGATCCTCACGTCGCGGTAGGTCTTGTCGCAGAAAGGGTAGCCACTGCAGCCAACGAAGTCACCTCTTGGACCGGACCTGCGTATGAGGATGCCACCACAGCGCGGACACCTTACGGACGGGTCGGCCGCCTCCTGGCTGTAGTAGGTAAATGCGCCACTGCCCTCGTTGTCGCGCCGCAGCTCGTCTACGAACGCCGAGACGCCCGGATAGCCGGATTCGTCGCCCGTGACCAGCCAGACCCGGTTCCTGGTTCTCGTGAGGGCCACATAGAAAAGTCTTCGCTCCTCTGCGAAGGCATACCGGTCGCTGTCTGCGAGCAGCAGCTCCAGTATCGGGTCGTCGACGACCATGTTGGGGAAACCGTAACGGTCGTTGACGAGGCCGATCACGATGACGTTGTCAGCCTGGAGACCCTTGGACTTGTGGACCGTCATGTAGCCGATCTCCACATGGTCGCCGCCGTCGGGCCTGTAGGTGATTACCTGGTCGTACTTCGCCTCTGCGTCGTCGTGCTGCCTTGGGTCTCGGAAGCTGAATCCGCCCACGGACGCCAGGCCCGGGAAGATACGCTCGAGGTCGCGCCTGTTCCTGCCGAGCACCATGATCTCGCCCGCACCTTCCGGTGACGCCAGCAGGTCGTTGAGGGCGAAGGTGAAGGCGGTCCTCTGGTCGGAGAGCGAGATGGCAGCCACGGGCGGCCGCTGCTGCGGCGGCGCCATGGAGGTGACCCTCTTGCGCAGCTGGTCGGGGTTCTTGAGGACGAACGCACTCGCCACGTCCACGAGCTCCTGCGAGTTGCGGTAGGTCCGCTCGATGCGCATCTCCTCGTAGAAGCCGACCAGCTTTCCGAAGTTGGTGAAGAGCGTGACGTCGCTGCCGGAGAAACGGTAGATGGCCTGCCAGTCGTCTCCGACGCACATGAGCTTGGCGCCCGTGGCGTCGCGGATTGCGGAGAGCAGGCCGAAGCGGCTGAGCGATATGTCCTGGTACTCGTCCACGATGACGTAGCGGTACCTCTCCGAGTAACCCTCTCTCCGTATTAGCTCTGCAGCCCTGTTGATCATGTCGTCGAAGTCGACCCTCGGCCTTGAGCCGCTGGCGAGCGACCGCTGGTACGACTCCATGATGGGCCACGTGAACTTCGTGAATAGGTCGTATCTGTGCCACATGGCGCCGTTGCCCCTGTACACCTCGCGCGCCCTGTCGTCCACCTCGGGTGCCGTCGTGTTTGACGATTTGACAAGGGAGATGAAGGTCGAGACGAGCTGGGCCATAGAGTGGAAGAACCGTTCGTCGCGCAACAGGTCGCCGCACATGGTGGCGTTGCGCTCTGGGTCTATCGTTAGGGTGACTCCATTGGCCCTGAGCAACGCCTCGACCCTGTTCAGCAGGTCCTGGTCCTTGTTCCACCAGCTGTAGCTCTCGATGAGCTTGGTGCCACACGCGGCGTGCACCCTCCTTTTCCACACCATCCCGTCGAGATAAGCCTGCTCCTCAACCGGCGTCTTCACCCATGGGACGCGCCCGCGCTCGTCGACGCCGAAGTGCTCGAGCCAGATGTCGTAGTCGGTGAGGTAGAAGTCCGGCTGATAGGCGCGTCGGCCCTCGTCAGCGAGCTCGGCTGGAATCTCGTGGTCGTAAGGTTTCTCGTACTCGTAGGCGACCCCGTTTAGGAACAGGAAATTGGCAATCATGAGCTCCTCGACGCTCTTCACCCGCTCTCCGAGCATCGTGTCCATGCCACTCTGGTGCCTGGACTCCTGCACCATGCCCTTGAGGGTGCGCATGTCCCGCGCCTTGAGGATTCTGACCCTCTCCTCGGCCTCCTTGGAGTCGGGGCTCTCGTCGGGGGCAAGGCTCCACATGCCGAAAAACTCGAGGAAGGCGGCGGCCTGGTGAGGGTGCGTCGTGAGCCGCCTCGAGAGGTAGGAGGTGACGTGCCGCTGCAGCGCATTCTCCTGCGCCACGGCGACGTCGCCGAGCACTCCAAGACCGAGGGAGTGGAAGGTCCTGGTAGCGACCCCCTTGACCCCGCTCGTCTCGATCCGGCTCCTGAGGTCATCGACCGATGCGCGGGTGAACGAGGTGACCAGGATCTCTGACGGGTCGACGTGCCACCGCTCCACAAGGTACCTCACCTTGCCAACGACGACCGACGTCTTGCCGCTGCCCGCGCCGGCGATGACGAGGTTGCTGTACTCGTCAGTGACGATCGCGTTCCGCTGCTGCTGATCGAGCGACTTGCCGCCGTCGATGTTCGAGAACAGGGGCTCGCAGGCCTTTAGCTCGTGGGACTTGTACTCATCGTTGCGTCTCTCGCGAAAAGCCGTGTCGTGGCAGCGGTCCGTCATGTAGGCGATTGTCTCCGCGAGTCCGCTTCCCTCCACGATCCCTGTGGGAATCTCTGCGACGGCAGACAGGATTGGCATGGCGGATGAGAGGAGCGTATCCCAATCCCTCTTCATTAGGTATCCGCTATCGAAGTCTTCGAGCCTGAATATCTCTCCGCGCAGTCTCATAATCTCGGGCGAGAGTTCCGCCAGCCTGTCCTTCGCCCTCGCGATCCTCTCTCGCTCCTCGGCAGCTCGCGCCTCCCTTGCGGCACGGCTTGAGCGAGCTGCCCTTAAGACGACGAGCAAGCAGGCTGAGACAGCCAACAAGGCGGCGAATACTTCTAGAGGGTGTTCCATCGAGGACTCCTAGGTCCACGTTGTATCGTCATACTTATCAGCCCAGGCGCGCGTGAGCGTGCTTCGATCGTTGTTCGAACGCCCTCGGTGGAGTGAGAGTTCGAATCGTCTATGTATCGAATCTTACCTCTCGTGCAGTACGTGCCAGACACGGCGATTGCGTGAGGTCATGTCACAACCGTAAGAGGTGCTTGGAACATTCCGGTGGAACATCAGGCAAAACTTTACTCGCAAACATGGGAGCCAGGCTATGCTCGCCGCGGTGGATGAGCTTGTGACGCTGTCGAAGTCGCTTTCGGCGATGACGAAGGTTTTGGAGTGTGTGGCCACGGGCGGGTGCGCAGCGTCCGGTCCGAACCTGGGGAGGGCCTGCCTGCTCGCGGGCATGTACCTTGCGCACGTGTCGGGAGACCTTTCACGAGTTTCTGACGAGGTCGACCGCTTGCATGCTGGCAGGCAGAAGACTAGCGATTCCTCGTCCTGACGAACCAGCCGTCCCCGTCGCGCCAGAGCACCTTGGTGCTGCGGCCGATCGTTATCTCCCAACGCGTGACGAGGTTGCCGAAGACCTCTCGGCCGTACTCGGCGACGGGGCGCGCCGACTCCACGCGCCAGCTTCGGCCGTCGGGCCACATGAGCCTGACCGGCCGCTCGATCTGGCCGGCCCTGCCGCCGCCCATCTCCACGTCCACATAGGTGCGCTCCTCGTGGCGCGGTATGCCGCAGGTGCCCGCGAGGTCCTTGCCCCGGTATGCCATGCCAGGCTCACCTCCTTCGGGAACCATTCTAGCGGCAGGGCCGGACGCGATTCTCCGCCGCCGCGCACATGGCGAGCACCCCACGAGCCATGCGGCGGCGGTGCGCGCTGGGGCATGGCCAGCGCGCCGCCCCGACAGGGGCATCTTCACAATAACTGCACTTCGGGAGGGGTGTTGTCCCCTCCCTCGTATTTGTGAATGGGCAACGTCCCTAAGCCCCTAGCGCGACCATCCTCCCCTCGCGCATTCGGTAGCCCACGGCCTCACACCAGTTTGCGAGGAACCTGCGCTGGGCCGTAGTCACGTCCCTGTTGTGGCTCTGGAACGCCTGGCGCAAGGTGCCGCCCCTCACCTCGACGGTCACGAGCGGCCTCTCGGGGTCGTTGGCGTACCTCATGAGCCAGAGGTCCGTCTGGCCGTTGGCGTACCTGTCGATGAAGGACGCGACGCAGTTGTGCTGCGCGTTGGCCTCTTCGACTATCTCGGCTACGCTCGCGGCGGGGCGGATGAGGTAGCCGTCCGACTCCCACGTGCCTCCACCCAGCTCCAAGGCTCGGTGGGCTATGGCCTCGTCGCTCGCCTCGTGGCGGCGCATCTCGCGCTCGCGCTCCAGCTCCGCGAGAAGCGCTGCGGGGTCTGCGGGGTACCTGTCCTCCACGCCGCCCCTGACCCTCTGCTGCATGTCGAGGGCGTCCGCCCACAGCTGCACGTTGTACGAGCGGGTGCGGCGGCGCTGGGCGGGCATGTCGAGCAGGGAGAGCGCGTACTCGCACGCGCGGCGCGGCTCGAACGCGATGCCGCGCCACTCCATGGAGCGCAGGGCGCACGCGAGGCGGGGCAGGAAGTCGGCGGTGCCTCCCCTCGGGTGCTCGGCGGCCTTGCCGAGGTACCCGTTGAGCAGGTCGCGGGTCACGTCGCGTCCCATGGACTCCGCGAACTGCGAGACGTAGAGCCTGTCGCGGAAGCACTCGGCGGTGGCCTCGTCGCGCCCCTCGCCGTGGAAGCCCGTGAGCCTGAGCGCGGCGCTCAGCGCCTCGCGGCAGTGGCTGTGCCCCATGGTCGGCTCCACGAGCCTCCAGACGAGGCCCACGTGCTCCCACGTGCCGCTGAGGTTCCACTTGGCGTTCGCCCCCATGCGGGACGCCGCCCACGGCTCCACGCGCACCATGTCGCGCTTGCACATCTCGCGGAAGTCGCCGCTGTTGAGGAGCGCCACCACGGCGGCGCGTCCCTTGGCGTCGTAGTCCTGCAGCGGATGCGCGCTCCATGGCGGGGTGAGGGCGTCGCCCGTGGCGCCCTTGCAGAAGGTGCCGAGCCTCGCGGTGGTGAGCGCGTGGCGGCTCCCCGCGCGCTCGTCGGTGACGTAGTACTGCCCCTGCGTCACGAGCAGCACGAGCATCTGCGAGCGGCTCCCGCACCTGCGCCTGAACGCGCAGTCGGCGCCGTCCGAGAGCACGCGCTCGAACTCTGGCGCGGGCTGCTCGCGTTTGGCCTTCGGCGCGTCGCGCTCGATGTCCCCGTGGACAATGAGGCTGCG